>Ga0299914_10000038_pt1 | contig 85397 bp, 74 predicted proteins | sample RVTome_10_FD_201361 | JGI IMG/M metagenome (GOLD analysis project Ga0299914, IMG submission 201361) | Soil microbial communities from uranium-contaminated site in the Upper Colorado River Basin, Wyoming, United States - RVT153D57 (version 2) ... | reverse complement strand
TGCCGTCGCCGCCGCCGGCGAGCAGCTCCCAGAAGTCCCCTGGGGAGTCGGCCCCGCCGGGGTAGCGGCAGCTGACGCCGACGATCGCGATCGGCTCGTCGTCATCCCCCCCGCGCCGGGCTCGAGCCTGAGGCGCCGATGTCGTCCCCTGCGCGCCGTCGGCGATGAAAGTCGCCAAAGCTCTCGGCGTCGGATAGTCGAAGGCAACCGTGGTCGGCAGCAGCGTGTCTGTCGCCTCGGCGAGGCGGTCGCGCAACTCGATCGCGGCGAGCGAGTCGAGGCCGAGGTCCTTCAGGACAGCGTCGGGATCGATCTCCTCGGCGTTTTCGTGCCCGAGCACGGCAGCGGCCACCGCGGCGCGCACCGTCTCCAGCAGGTCGCCCCGGCTTGCCGCGTCGAGGCTTGGAAGCCTTCCGATCAGCTCCCCGAAGCGGACCTTGCCGGTCAACGTTCGTGGGATCGCCTCAACCCGGACGAAGTGGCGCGGCAGCTTGTGGGGCGACAGCAACCGCGCCAGCTCCGCGCGGATCTCCCCGTCCGAGGCGGTGATCTCCTCGTCTGCCCGGATGAAGGCGGCAACCCGTTCCCCGCCCGCGGCCTCGATTCCAACCACCGCGGCGTCGGCGACCCCGTCGCAGCCGAGCAGCGCGCGCTCGACCTCCTCCGGGTCGATGTTCTTGCCGGCGAAGTTGACGCGCCGGTCGGCACGGCCGGTTAGGTGGAGATTGCCGCGCTCGTCGACGCTCCCCACATCGCCTGTCTCGCACCAGCCATCTGGGTCGGGATCCTGGTCGAGGATGCGGTAGGGACGCTGCGGCGACCGGCGGCGCACATGGACCACGGAGTCCACGCCGATCCGCAGCTCGACGTCCGGCAGGGGAACGCCGACGCCGTCTTCGGCGCGACCGCTCGCCAGGGTCACGTGGCCGCCCTCGGTCAGCCCGTAATGCGCCTGGAGCCGAACCCCGGCGAGCCGCTGCCAGCGACCGATCAGCTCCGGACCGACGGGCTCGCCGGCGGCGACGCAACGGCGCAGGCTCCACTCCGCGGCGAGGGCCGGCTCCCGCTCGAGCTCGTCGAGATAGCGACGGAAGAGAAAGGGGACCGAGAGCAGCACGGTCGGTCGCTGCGCTCGCGCGATCTCGGCGAACTCCCCCGGCTCGAGCATGCCGTCGCTGAAGAGGACCGTCGCCCCCCTCAACAGGCCGGCGAGAAGGCCGGCGCCGAAGCAGAGGAGGTGGGCAAGCGGGGTGGTGCACCAGATCACGTCCGTCGCCGCGAACTCCGCCGTCGCCGCGAACGAGTCGGCGTTGCGCTGCAGGCTCTCCCAGTCGAGCTCGACCACCTTGGGCAGACCGCTGCTGCCGGACGTGCAAAGGCCTATGCCCGGTAGCCACTCCTGTTCGCTCGGCGCCTCCCGGTCGAACGCCGTCGCGGCGCGCTCGCGCTCCTCAGCGGTGGTCGAGGCATCGAGCAGAAGCGTGCTGGCGCCGCTCAGGCAGTCGCGCAGGACAGCCTCGGCATCGACGACGCACGGGGCGACGAGTCGAGTCTGGCGGCGGCCCTCGGTTTGCGCGGCAGGTGCGAGCAGCTGCGCGAGGTCGCCGTAGCTGCGCCGGTCGCCGTGGCCCGCCAGCGCGATCCGGTCTGGGTCCCGCTCCGCCGCTGCCTCTATCGCGGCGCCCAGGAGCTCGCTCGAGGGCCGTGGCGTCATCAGCCCTCGACCGTCCTCGGGACCGGTCTTCCGCCGGGCATGATGCGGTCGAGCCATCGCGGCAGCCACCAGCAACGATCTCCGAGCGCCGTCATGACCGCGGGCAGGAAGACGAACCTGACGAGGAAGGCGTCGACCATGACCCCGATCGCGAGGCCCACACCGAGGTTCCTCAGAATCATCAGGGAGGAGATCGCGAAGGCGAGGAAGACGGCGATCATGATCACCGCCGCGCCGCTGATCACCGGTGCCGTCTTGCCCAGACCGTCTGCGATCGCCCTGTTCGTGGAGCCGCTGCGCAGGTACTCCTCTCTGATTCGGGCGAGGATGAAGACCTCGTAGTCGACGGCCAAGCCGAAGGTGAGAACGACCGTGGCCGGGATCACCGACGAATCGACGAAGCCAGGGCCGCCGAGCAACGAGCCGTTGAAGAGCAGCGAGAGCATGCCGAACGTGACGCTGACCGTGAGCAGGTTCAGCAGTGCCGCGATGATCGGCACCGCCAGCGAACGGGTCACGAACAGGAGGATCAGGATCGTGACCATCGAGAGGACGAGTCGCGCCAGCGGGGTCTCGTCGCGGAGCGCCGTGTCGAGCTCGACCAGTGCCGGCGGGAAGCCGCCGACAACCACCTCGGCGTCGGTTTCCGCCGCCAGCCTGTCGGCGGCGGCGGTGAGACGGTCTTCCGTCTCGGTGGCGCCACGGGTCGCCGCCCCGTCGCTGGGTATCACCAACATTCGCGCGGCCGAGCCGCCCCTGGCGATGTTGACCAGGAAGCCGGCCTGGTTGCGGCGTTCCGGCCCGCTGCCGTCGAGGCCGGCCAGGTAGTAGTAGCCGGAACGGAAGAAGCCCGGCGACTGCCCCTCGAGGCCCGAACCCGATCCCTGGGCCTGCGGGCCGGCGTTGAGCCGCCTCACCGCGCTCGTCAGCCCGGCGGAGCCCCGCCCCCCCTTCAGGTCCCCCGCGAGGGTGTCGGCACCGCCTTCGATCTGGGTCAGGCCGGCGGAGAGTCGCTCGGCGCCGAGCGCAAGCCGGCGCATTCCCGGCGGCAGCTCCTCGCCGCGCCGGGAGAGGCGGTCGATCCCGCCACGCAGCTGCCGGCTGCTTTGCAGCAGCCGATCGAGGCCCTGGCTGAGCCTGGCCGAGGCCGAGGCGAGCTTGGCGATCCCGTCCCGAGCCTCGAGCTGACTCTGCCGCTGCCGGTCGACTAGGTAGAGAGCGAGGTCGAACTGGCGAAGGGCGTCGGTGAGGCCTCCCGCCACACTGCCTGCGGGCTCGCCTTCTTCGCTTGCCGGATCGACCCCGGTCAGCTCCCGGATCGCTTCACGGAGGGCCTGCTCCAAGGCGGGGTAGCGAGGGTCCTCGCGGCCGGCGTTCATACCTCGGAGCGCCTGCCATGCGGCGGCAAGCTGTTGCTCGGTGGCCTCCAGCGGGGCCTGCGATACCGAGGCCTGGCCGGTACGCAACGCGTTTCTCAGCGGCGCGTCGCTGCTCAGGGCTTCGCTCGCCTGTTCGCTTGCCTCGGCGACCTTGGTCGCCAGCCGATCCGCGCCGTCGCTCGACTTCCTGGTCGCGCTGGTCAGCTTGCCGCCGCCGTCGCTCGCCTCCCCCAGGCCATCGCTCAATTGCTGGGAGCCGGTGGCGCTCGCCTGCAACCCGCCGGCCAGGCTCCCCGAACCGTCCTTTGCGGCGGCCGTTGCCGAGGCGAGCCCCGCCGCTCCGTCGCCGGCCCGCGCGACTCCGCTTTCCGCCCTGGCCAAGCCCCGCGCCAACCGGGCGGTGCCTCGCCGCTGCCGGCTCAAGTTGCCCCGGAAGGAGCTAAGCGCATCGGTGGCCCGCTCGATACTGGCAAAGCCCGCCATCGCCACGACGCCGGGATCCACTTCGACGCGACGCTGAAACGCCGCGAGAGAGCGCAACCGACTCGGCGTGGTCACGGGTTCGTCGCCGCCCGCCACGAGGATTTCGAAGGGCGCAACCCAACCCGGGCCGAGGCTTCGCTCGATGTCTTCCTGGGCCTTCCGCCCTGGATCGCTCGGCGGCAGCAGGGAGGCGACGCCGACGTTGGTCTTGAGGGCGAAGGCTCCGACGCTGACCAGCAGCAGCACGAAGAGGAGGCCCAGCGAGAATCCCGGTTGTCGCGAAAGCCGCCGTGACCAGGCCATCACCCTGGCGCCGCTCTCGCGTCGCATCGGCAGCGCCCAGCGGTTGACGCCCCTGCCCAGCAGCGCGAGGGCAGCGGGGGCGAAGAACAGCGCCGAGAGGACGCTGAGGACGGTGGCGATGGCCGCGGCCAACACGACGGAGTTGATGTAGGAGCCCGGAATAAGGAGGCGCGCCGCCAGCAGGGCGAGGATCAGGCCGATGCCAGCGGGGACGATCGCCCTGCCGGTTCTCATGACGGTCGTTCGAGCCGCCAGCTCGACCTTCTCGTCGGTTGCGAGCTCCTCTCGGAAGCGAGCCACGATCAGGAGCGAGTAGTCGACCCCCAGCGCGAGACCGATCATCCCGGCGATTCCGATCGCGATCGGGTCGATCGCCGTCGTGTTGGCGAGAAGGTCGAGAACGCCACGGGTCGCACCGGCGACGAAGCCACCGATCACCACCGGCATCGCCGCCGCAAGCACCGACCGGCATACGATCAGCAACACGACGAGCAGAACCGGGATGGCAAGCCGCTCGCCGAAGGAAGAGGCCTTGGCAACGGCCTCGCGCAGCGACTCCACCACGGCGGGGCCGCCCGCCACACTCGCGCGCACCCCGCCGTGCAGGTGCGCGTCGATGATGTCGCGGATCCGGGGAAGCGATTCGGCGCCCGTCCCGTGCGAGTCGCTGACGCTGATCAGCAGCGCCGCCACGCTGGGTGCGGGCCTCAACCCCTGGATCGATCCCCGCGCGCTCCAGGGCGAGAGGACCACGGCCTCCGGCAGAGCCTGGAGCCTGCGCACGAGCGCGGCGCCCTGTCGGTCGAGAGCGCCCCGGGGGCCGCGCAGCATCACCACCAGGGTGTCTTCGCGCCCGAACTCGCGCACCGCGATCTCGTGCGCTCGTTCGGCCGGGGTGCCCGCCACGTAGACAGTCCCCGCCGAAACCTTCTGCTCCAGGTCTCTTCCGATCAGCGCGAGGGCCCCCATGAAGACCAACCAGACCGCCACCAGCACCCGCGGGTGCCGGGTGACGAGCGACGCAACCCTCGTGAGGAAGCCCGAGCCGGCTTCCGGACTCTGACCCCGCCGACCTCTACGCATCGCCGTTACAGGTCGGCCGCCCGCCAACGCGTGCACGCAATGTCGTCCTCGCCCTGTTGTGGGCGGCCATCCTGACCGGCGCGACGAGGCGATCGCAGGGGCGCCGCCTCAGCTTGAAGATCCCGTGATCGCCCCCTCTCAAGCGTAGGCCGAGAAACCTGAGCGGGAAATCCGGGAGTCCGACGAACTTGGTTTCCGCGCGGGCGCGGCGAACCGCGGTTTGGGCCCTCAGGTTGACCTCGAGGCCCTGGCCCACCAGGCTCACCCATATGTCGGGGGACCCTTTCCCGCGGGGCTGGACGAGATAGAGGAAGCCCCTCATTCGCCGCTTCAACAGCGGGGTGCGGGCGCGTGCCGTGCCGATTCGAGCCGCCTTCTGACAGCGCCCTTCCTCCGCCCTGCCCCGGGCGCACAGTTCCTTCATGCCTCCCGAGTCGAGCTCGAGGATCTTCGGGAGCCGCACAGCGACCGAGCGCAGGTTGGCGGCCCGGCGGGGCATTCGCATCGACATCCGCAAGCTTGGCTTGCCGCTCCGGTGCAGCTGCTTCCGGCGCCCGAGCGCAATGGCGAATCGAGGCCTGAACGGAAGGTCGATGCACCTGCGCAACTCGAACGGGCTGCTCGCCCTTGTGCTCGCACCGCCCTGCGCTCGCAGCGAAGCGACCACGTGATTTGGCGCGCACGATGTCGGGTTGACCATGAGGCCCGGTCGGTCGAGGTCCAGGCCGATCGTCTGAAAGCGGATCGGCACGCCCTCGAAGAGGGTTGGCAGCGAGTCCATCGCCACCGTCACCTGACCCGAGAAGGCATCCACCCGCAGCGCTCCGCGCACCGCGAACGTCCCCAGGTCGAAGGGGCCGAAGGCGGCCCTGAAGACAAGGGCGACCCCGAACGGCGCCCGCCGGTATGGATCGGTGAGGAACACGTCGCCGCCGATCCGCGCCGGGTGCTCTCCCGGGCCCAGCTCGGCGACCGCGCTGCCGATGCGGCTCCCGCCCGGGCAGGAGGTGGCCTGCAGCTGAAGCGTGGTGCATGTCTCGACCCTTCCCAGCGCCGCGCTGAGGCCGCGCGGCAAGGCGATCGCCAGGTCCCTGGGCAGCTGCTCGCCGTCCCGCCTGCGGATTGTCGCCGTAAACGAGGTCGCTCGCCCAGGGCCGCGGCTGGTGCTGCCTCCGCTGAAACCGGGTGCGAACGGCGCGGCACCCGTGCAGTCACCCCCGCCGGCGGGGGTGACGTGCACCGAGCCGCTCCACTCGACCGCGGGGGCCCCGCTGTAGGGGGAGAGCCTTGCGCTCGCCGGCGCCGGACCGCACTCGAGCGGCGTCGCCAGCACGGCACGCGGACCGCCGTCGAAGTCGAGCCTGAGATCCTGGAAGGCGAACTGGGGCAGGTCCGCGAGATCCACGGTCAGACGCCCCGTTCCGGGATCGGTCTTCAGCGAGCCGACCAGCTTCACCTGCGCACCCGGGACGCTGGCGGCGACCAGCAGGCGAAAGCGGTCGTCCGGTCGTTCCTCGCCCAGGAAGAGCGACCCGGTGAATCGCCTCTCCGCCCCAGCCGGCCTGACCTCCACCGAGCCCACCCGCGAGGAGGGAGGGCAGCTCGGCTCCTCCGCATTGTCAGGGCCGAACTGGGCGTCGCTGCAGGCGTCGGCGCTCGCCACGCCGCCGGGTGAGACCGTGATCCCCACCGGCATCTGGATCGAGATGTCCTCGACCATCGAGCTGGCACGCCCGTCGACGGCTTCGTCTTGGGGCACCGTCACCTCAACCTGAGCGCCGCTGGGTGTGTCGACGGTGGAGGAGTCGAGCGAGAAGTCGAACTCGGGGGCGAACGGAAGGCCCTCGCAATCGGTCAGCTCGTCTTCGCCTTCAATTGCTTCATGTATCCAAACGTCCGGCTGCTGCCAGGAGTTGGCGCTGACGGTGGTGATCAGGGGCTGGTCACACCGTGTCGGGTTCGTGATCAGCGGCCTGCGGGGTATGTCGGTTTCTTCTTGGTGGTCCGCAGGGACACCCCAGATTTCGAGTTTCCCTTCGGTGGGCGACATCTGCGGAAGGTCGCGGAGGCGCAGGGTGACGCCATCGCTGCCTCCCAGCTTGGGAACGACCTTGATCGACATGACGAACTGCGGCACGGCGAACAGGGCGAACTCGCTTGGCGCGGGTTCGACATTGAAGATCGGGCTTGAGCCGAGCAGTCCGCCGGTGAAGGTTCCGATGCGGGACTCTTTTGGACAGTCTCGATCTTCGCTCAAGCTCGCGCGCGGACACAGCGGAACCGCGTCGACATCGCCGCCCATGCCCAGTGGCAGGTCGATGAGCAGTTCCTTGGCGTCGTCTTCGCCTTCGTCGCCGACGAATTCGAAGGTCTGGACGAGACGGTCGGGGTGGGCCCCGGCGCGCGTCTCGGGTTCGCTCGCGTCATTGAGGAGTTCCATTTTGATGCCGTCAGGTTTCAGCTCGAGCGCGCCGGCAGCGGACGCGGGCCAGCCCCAGAGAGCGAGCACGACAAGCGGCACCCCGACGAGCAGCTTCGCCTCGGAGCGCACCCTCATCTCCGGCCACCCAGGACGAAGGCGATGCGGCGCGCCATGCGTGGGCGGGACAGCCGCAGCAGTACACGCAGGCGAAGGAAGCGGCCGGCGGCGAGCGCGCGCCTCGCGCCGCGGGAGAGAGGCATGGCCAGGCGAACGGCGCCGCCAGGGACAGCCTTCAGATTGACCGAAGCGACGACGCGGCCGCGGCCGCCTATGCGCGCATACGCCCGGGCCACGAGGCGCTTGGCGCTGGGGACTTCCGCCAGCATCACGATCCTCCCCGTCCTGACGAAGCGCCTGCGCGCCTTGGCGGACGGTCTTTTGACCCGGATCGCGGGCACGCCTGCCACGGCGCTCCTGGGCAGGGGCCGCTCAGCCCGCCCGTTCAGCGGCGGCAGGCAGGATTCGTCCTTACACGTCGCCCGCGGCGGAGCTTCTCGGAATCCGCCACCGACACGGGCGACGTAGATATCCAACTCGCCGCCGTCGCGATCAAGTGGAAGCAGGGTGAGGGTCGTTCGAAAAAAGGCAGAGCTGCCGTCGGGCGTGGCGCCAAGGTAGAGCGAAGGTCGATCGCCGCTGCCGGCGCTGACCAGCGCGAGGCTGCCGTCTCTCCACTCGTAGACGTCGGCGACTTCGTTCCGATCCTCAGTAACGAGTCGCTCGGCAGTGCCGAAGAAGACGTCACCGTCGTCGGACATCGCCCGGTAGGGGTGACTGCGACCTTCGGAAAAGAAGTCCGTCGCGATCGTCGCATTAGGGGAGCCGTTGCCACCGGCGGGCCCGGCTGAGATCCTGCGCAGCGTCTCGGTGCCGGCGTCGAAGCGATAGACGTCGGCGCTCCCGTCGGTGTCGCCGTCCCCCAGCTGCGCTTTGGTGGTGAAAAGCGCATAGCGTCCGTCTGTGGACAGCTGCGCGAGCTCCCCAGCCGAGGGTGCGATCAAACGCGTACCGCCGGAGGTGGCGAGGTAGATATGCGAGCCGTCCCCGACACTCGGGTCTTTGGCCCAGAACAGGGCAGTGGAGCCGTCATCCGAGATTCGCGCCGATGGCTCGGCGGTGACAGTGAGGTCCGTTCCAGCCATCGCCGAGAGCAGGGTGAGCCGGCCGTCGGCGGCGTCATACCGGTAGAGGTCGGCGGTACCGTCGACGTCGTCGTCGGTCAGTCTCTGCTCTGTGACGACGAAGGCGCTCGAACCGCTGGGCGTCGCCCCGACCACCGACGCATCGGCTTCCGGCCCACAGTCGGGAAGGGTGCATTGTGAAGCTGAGATCAGCGTGGTCGTCAGCGCGTCCTCCCGCATATAGGCGCGCCTTGGGCCCGCGCAGGACGGCTGCGTCATGAAGAAGACCCGCCGGCCGTCGCGTGAGATCGGGCTTTCCGGGGGCACCGTCGAGCCGCAGGCGGAGAGCAGCGAGCCATCGTCGCCTACGTCGACCAAGCGCACACTCGAGCCGTCGATCTCGTATACGGAGCTTCCTTCGGTGCGGGCGACATCGCCGGGAAGCAGGTGACTTTCTGCTGTGAAGAGAACGTGCTGAAGATCGGTCGATGCACCCTTGAACGCGTCCGACTCGACGGGCGCGACCAGCTGAGAGAATTGGCCGGCGTCCGTACCCCGGAACAGTCCGCGTTCCTGTGGCGCTTCGGGCGCCGCGGGCGGCAGGTTGCCCGACCAGATCCCTTCCGAGAGGTCCGGGCTGAGCGCAGCGGGGCCGGAAAGGACAAGGAAGTCTTCGGCTTCGGGGTAGGGAATCGGCAGCGAGGAGGTCGACCAGCCGCCTGCGGCCCGGCGGGCCAGGTTCGCAAGCGCCAGCGTGGCGCCCGTCGGAGCCCCCGGAAGCGGGCCAAGGGTGAAGTAGGCAAACGCATCGCCGCTCGCCTCGATCGCGGTGGCCGAGGCCACCTCGCCGCTCGCAGGATCGGGTGGAGTGACCAGCTCCCAGCCCCGGCCGCCCCCGGGAACCCCCGGCTCGACGGGAACCGGAACTCCGGGAACAATCGCGGCGCCGACGTTCGGCGCCGCACCGAGAACCGCAGTGATCGCCGCGACAAGAAAAACGGCAGAACAGCGGTAGCGAACCGATGTGCGACAGCACGAGCCTTCAGCTTGGACATGCGGAGCCCCGGCCGGCCCCGCCCTGCGTATCGCCATCACTCTCCCTGGCTGCCGTGTCTCCCTGCCAGGTGGGCACACTACGCAGCGGCCTATCCGTCCTCAACGGTTTTGCGCAAATTTGGGAATAACCGCGACCGACTAGCGTTGCAACCAGCTAGGCGGAAAGCCCGGCGCTGCCGAACACCAAGGGTTTCATGAACAGTGGGGCCGAAGGCATCTGTCCGCGTGCCACCTCCTGCACAGTCAGCGGGGAGGCCTCGATCGTCGCAAGGCTGTCCCGATTGCAGCGGCAACCGTCGGCCAGGAAGCGCCACGGCCTTTCGAGCCGGTCCTGGGTGCGAGCAAAGCCCGGGTCCTCCGAACGCACATGCTCGAGGAAGAGGAACCTCCCCCCCGGTTTCAGCACCCGCGCGACCTCTTCGAGCCCCGCCCGGGGATCCGGCATCGTGCACATCACCATCGTGCAGGTGACACAGTCGAAGCTGTCAGCCTCGAAAGGCAGCTGTTCGGCCGGAGCATGCACCAGCTCGACCGAATCCTTGCCGGCCTCGCTCATCTTGCGCCTCAGCGCCCTCCGCATGTGAACATCGGGCTCGGAGAGCACCAGCTCGCCGACGGACTCCGGGAAGAGCCGCAGGTTCGCACCCGTTCCGGTACCGAGGTCGAGCACGCGGCCTCGCGCCTCGCCGAGCACCTGCCTGCGGATCTCCCTCAGGCCGTTCTCGTCGATGCGGCGCATGAGGTAGCCGTACCAAGCGGTGAATCCCCGCCCGACAGTTGCCTTGTAAAGCTCTCCCATGCTCCCTACCCAGCCCTTCTTGACTTCTAGATTATCGCGGATTCGAAGCCTCGATTTTCCCCGGCGGCGGCAGCGGACGCCGGGCTTGCGTAGGTTGACGGGCCAATGGTGGGGACCTACGCCTCCGCAGCGCTGATCTGCGCCGCTTCCCTGCTGGTCGGACGCTGCGTCCTCGCCCTCTCCGGTCGGAGCGCTTGGAGTTGGCTGGAGCCAGCGGTCGGCTTTGCCACCCTGCTGACGGTAGCGGGACTGCTGGCCCACGCGCCGGGGAGCGCGGCCACCGCGACCGTTGGGCTGGCGGCGCTGGTGGCAGTTGCGGGCGCCCGGGCGGCATGCCGGCCCGCCGGGAGCAGGGTGACCTGGCGCGAGGGGCTGCCCGTGGTCGTCATCCTGATGCTTGCCCTCTCGCTTCCCTTTGCGACCAGCGGTTTCTGGGGGCTACCCGGCACGGGCAACCTGCAGATGCATCTGAATTGGGCGGGCTCGCTGCACGAAGGCGCTCATGCCACCCTGCCCGCCGGCCTTCCCCTGGGTCCGCACGGGCTTGCCAGCGCCGCGGCGGCGGTGCCCGGCATCGGCCTGAGCCAGGCGCTCGTCGGCGAGGCCGTCGCGATCATCCTGCTGGGGGGCCTCACGGCGCTCGGAGCGATTGGCCATATGGGTGCGATTCGACGCACGGTCGCCGCGGTGCTCGTCGCCCTCCCGTACCTCGTCGCCTCCTCCTTCGCGCAGGGAGCGCTCCGGGGGACCGCCGGGGCGCTCTTCGTCCTCGCCACCGGGATCTTCCTGCTGCAGATCGAACGCCGGGAGACGGCGGGCGCTGGCGCACCGGAGGCTCTCAGCCCGGCGGCGGAGGCTGCGGCGCCGACTAGGGCCGCCCTGGCCCCACTGGCACTGGCTGGCGGGGTGTTCTTCTCCAACGGCCTCGTCGGCCTCGTCTGGCCACTGGCGATCGTCGGCCGCTGGTCGCTGAACCGAACCGATGTGCGCGACGCGCTGCGGCCCCGCTCGCTCGTCGGCCCTCGCCGGCAGCGGCCGCCCGCGCTTGCCATGCTCGTCGTGCTGGCGGCGCTCGCCATCGTCGCCATCGTCGCCGGCCCCTGGGACCTCGACGAGATCGCCGCCCAGGAAGCCCTGGCATCGGTTTCGGCAATCGAGGGGCTCGGCATCTGGCCCAGCGCGAGCCACGGCTCGAGTCTGCCCGGCATCCACCTGGCCGGCGCGGCCGCGGTCCTGACGACTGCGATAGGCCTCTTCTGGTGGGTGCGGCGTCGCGAAGCGGCGCTACCGGTCGCGTTCGGGGTTTCCTTCGCGATCTACCTTCTCGCGCCGGTGTTCGGTGGTCGCTACTCGGCCGCTCAGGCGCTGGCGATCGTCGCTCCGGTCGCGATGCTGGTCGCCGTGCGGCCCGTGCTCGAGGAGACGGGCCCGGGCACGACGCCGCTGCGGCGCGACTGGCCTCGGATTCCGTCGATCCCCTGGACGCCGCCGCACCGTGTGGGCTGGGCGATCCTGGCGATCGCGTTCATCGGCGGAGCCGTCTACTCGAGCTTCCTCGCCCTGCGCGACGCGCCTGTCACCCCAGCCGACAGGGAGACGTGCTGCCGGGGGGCCTCCCTCGAGCTCGGAGCGTCCCCCCTCCGTTCGCCCGGTCAGAGCTGGTATCAGACGGGGAAGCCGTCGGCCATAGACGTCAGGGCGTACTCGGCCCCGGCCTCCCGCAGCTCCTCGACCGTGTAGCTACCGGTCGCCACGCCCACCACCCGGATCCCCGCCCCGTGCCCGGCCGCGACGTCGCGTGGGGTGTCGCCGACCGCGATGCAGGCCCCGTCGGCGAGCCTGCCGCCGGCGACCAGCTCGCCGCGGCGCAGCGCCGCCCTGGTCACCTCGGTCCGGTCGGCCGAGTCCGAGCCGTAGCCGCCAAAGCTGAAGAAGCGGTTGAGGCCGGCGCGGGCGAGCTTGATGTGGGCGGCGGCCTCGACGTTGCCGGTGACGAGGCCGAGCAGGAGGCCGCGCTCGACCAGGCGCGGCAGCAGCTCCTCGACGCCGGGCATGACCCGGTAGCCGCGCGACTCGGCGACCGTGTCGGGCAGGTGGCGCAGGTAGGCGGCGATAGCCCGGGCGCGCTCTTCCGCGGAGCCCTCGCGGCCGATCGCCTCGCGGAAGACGATCTTGACGATCTCGGGGTCGGTCATGCCGGCGTCGGTGTGATCGGCGACGTTCGCCTCGACCCCGTGGAGCTGCTCGAAGGCGCGCTGCCAGGCGGCGCCGCCGGCGCCGCCCGTGACGAGCAGCGTCCCGTCGATGTCGAAGAGGACGGCGCGGACGCCGTCACTCATTGCCGAGCAGCTCCTTCTGCGAGAGCCAGTAGAGCAGGCCGAGGGCGGGCAGGACGATCACCGCGGCGGCGAGGAAGACGACGATCACCGCGGCGAGCGTCTCCGGCGGGGCGGCCGACTCGGCGATGCGCAGCGAGGTGGGCAGCAGGTAGGGGAACTGGGCGACGCCCCAGCCCCAGACCACGGCGGCGACGGCGAGCACCGCGAAGGGGCGCAGGCCGCGGTGGCGCCCGCGCAGCAGCATGATCAGCGCGGCGAGGCCGCAGGCTCCGGAGAGGCCGACCAGCGGCAGGCCCTCGGCGACGAGGCGGTCGAAGAGGTAGCGGGCCTCCCCGTGCAGGGCGAAGACGCCGGCGAGGGCGAAGCCCCCGGCGAGGGCCGCGGCGGCGAGGGCACGACGGGCGAAGTAGCGCTCCAGCTCGGCGTCGCCGGAGCGGCGCGCGTCGGCGAGGAGGAAGGTCGCCGCCAGGTAGGCGCCGCTGGCGACGAAGAGGGCGCCGACCAGCAGCGGCAGCGGCGCCAGCCAGCTGGAGAAGGCCTCGCCGTTGCCTTCCGGCGGCACGTTGCCGGCGGCGATCGCGCCCACCACCGTGCCCATGAAGAAGGGGGTGAGGACGGAGGAGAGGGCAAAGGCCGCCCCCAGCGCCCGCCTCGCCTCGAGCGACTCGATCGACTCGCGGAAGGCGAACCCCGCGCCGCGCAGGACGATCCCCAGCGCCGCCAGCGCCAGCGGCACGTAGAGGGTCGACATGATCGCCCCGAAGGCCTCCGGGAAGGCGGTCCAGAGGACGACGAGGACGAAGATCAGCCAGACGTGGTTGGCCTCCCAGACGGGCGTCAGCGAGCGCTCGATCAGCGCCCGCGGCCGCCTCCCCCGCTCCGCGTCCCCCGCGAGCAGGTCCCAGAGCCCCGCCCCGAAGTCCGCCCCGCCGAACACCGCGTAGAGCGTGGCGCCGACCCAGAGGATCACGGCACACACATCCGCCCGCGTCACCCCCCACCCCCCTTGCCCTCCCCCAACCCCCCGGGGCCGATCGGTCCCGGGGTGTTGGGGGAGTATGGGGTCTCGACGGTGTCCTCGTCCTGCTCGCGCCAGCGGCGCGAGAGGGAGCGGAGGACGAGGATCGCGGCCGTGCCGAGGGCCGTGTAGAGGACGACGACGCCGCCGAAGGCGAACCAGAGGCCCTCCGCCTCGGTGACGGCTTCCTCGGTGCGCATGAAGCCCTGCACGATCCAGGGCTGGCGGCCGACCTCGGTGACGATCCAGCCGCACCAGAGGGCGACGATCGAGGCGACGCCGGAGACGGCGACCGCGCGCAGGAACCAGGGCGTGCGCGGGAAGTCGCGCCGCCGCCACCAGACGAAGGCGAACCAGGCGGCGAGCCCGAGCAAGGCGGTGCCGATGCCGACCATCGCGTCGAAGGACAGATGCAGCAGCGTGTTGGCCGGCGGCTCCTCGTTGTCTGGGATCTGGTCGAGCCCGGTGACCACGGTGTCGCGGCTGAAGCCGACCAGGAAGGAGTCGAGCCCCGGGATCGGGATCGCCCACTTGACGCCGTCCTCGGTGCAGATGCCGCCGATGTACTCGGTCTGGTCTGGCCCGGTCTTTTGGATGCACTCCATCGCCGCGAACTTGGCGGGCTGGTCCTCGGCGATCGCCCGCGCGGCGGTGTCGCCGACGAAGAGCTGGATCGGCGTGACGATGCAGGCGATCGTCAGCGGGATCGCCACCCCCAGGCGGTGCAGGCGGTCACGCCGGCCGCGCAGCATGCCGACCGCGTAGATCGAGGCGACGAGGAAGCCGGCCACCATGTAGGCGGCGAGGATCATGTGCGGCACCTCGTAGCCGGTGGCGGGATTGAAGAGGACCTCGAGCGGGTCGGTGCCGACCACCTTGCCGGCGGCGTCGAGGATGAACCCCTGCGGCTGGTTCATCCAGGCGTTGGCCGCGACGACCGAGAAGGCGCCGCCGATGCCGGTGATCACCATCGGCACGCCGGACCAGAAATGGGCCCAGCCGCCGAGCCGCTTCCAGCCGTAGATGTAGATCGCGAGGAAGATCGCCTCGACGAAGAAGAAGATCCCCTCGATCGCGAAGGCGATCCCGAAGGCGTCGCCGAAGCGCTCCATGAAGCGCGGCCAGAGCAGCCCGAACTCGAAGCTGAGCACCGTCCCGGTGACGGCGCCGACGGCGAAGGTCACCGCCATCGCCTTCGACCAGCGCCGCGCCAGCCGCATCGCCTCCTCGTCGCCACGGCGCAGCCCGAGCCAGTTGGCGGTGAGGATGATCGCCGGCAGGGCGACGCCGATGCAGGCGAGGACGATATGGAAGGCGAGCGTGAACGCCATCAGCTGGCGCGCGGCGAACAGGTTGGACTCCGTCGCCGCGAGCGGGAGGGAGTCGAGCAGGGGCATCGCCTACTCCGCGCGCCTCGCCTGGCGGTAGCGACGGATCAGCGCGTTGGTCGAGCTGTCGTGCGAGAGCTCGGGCTCCGCCTCGGCCTCCAGCTCGGGCACGATCCGCTTCGCCAGCACCTTGCCCAGCTCGACCCCCCACTGGTCGAAGGAGTCGATCCCCCAGATCGCCCCCTGGACGAAGACGCTGTGCTCGTAGAGGGCGACCAGGGCACCGAGCGTGTGCGGGTCGAGGCGCTCGGCGAGGATCGTGTTGGAGGGGCGGTTGCCCTCCATCACCCGGTGCGGCACGACCGCCTCCGGCGTGCCCTCCTCGCGCACCTGCTCGGCCGTCCTGCCGAAGGCGAGCGCCTCGCTCTGCGCGAAGACGTTCGAGATCAGCAGGTCGTGGTGGCGGCCGAGCGGGTTGCCGGAGCGCATGAAACCGATGAAATCGCAGGGAATCAGCCGCGTTCCCTGGTGGATCAGCTGGTAGAAGCTGTGCTGGCCGTTGGTGCCCGGCTCGCCCCAGAAGATCGCCCCGGTGTCGTAGTCGACGCGGGAGCCGTCGAGGGTGACGTGCTTGCCGTTGGACTCCATCGTCAGCTGCTGCAGGTAGGCGGGGAAGCGGTGCAGGTACTGGTCGTAGGGGAAGACGCCGCAGGTCTGGGCGCCGAAGAAGTCGCCGTACCAGACCGCCAGCAGGCCGAGGATCGCCGGCAGGCTCTCCTCCAGCGGCGCCTCGCGGAAGTGCTCGTCCATGGCGTGGAAGCCGGCCAGCATCTCGGCGAAGCGGTCGGGACCGATCGCCAGCATGGTCGAGAGGCCGATCGCCGAGTCCATCGAGTAGCGGCCGCCGACCCACTCCCAGAAGCCGAACATGTTCTCGACGTCGATGCCGAACTTCGCCACCTCCTCGGCGTTGGTCGAGACGGCGACGAAGTGCTTCGCCACCGCCGCCTCCTCGCCGCCGAGGCCGGCCAGCGACCACTCGCGCGCGGTGCGGGCGTTGGTCATCGTCTCCAGCGTCGTGAAGGTCTTCGAGGAGACGACGAAGAGCGTCTCCTCGGGGTCGAGGTCGCGCGTGGACTCGGCGAAGTCGGTGCCGTCGACGTTGGAGACGAAGCGGAAGGCGAGGTCGCGGCGCGAGTAGTGGCGCAGCGCCTCGTAGGCCATCGTCGGCCCGAGGTCCGAGCCGCCGATGCCGACGTTGACGACGTTGCGGATCGGCCTGCCGGTGTGTCCGGTCCACTCGCCCGAGCGCAGCCGCTCGGCGAAGGCGGCCATCCGGTCGAGCGTCTCGTGCACCTGCTTGACCACGTCGACGCCGTCGACGATCAGCGAGCGCTGGCGCGGCATGCGCAGCGCCACGTGCAGCACGGCGCGGTCCTCGGAGACGTTGACGTGCTCGCCGGCGAACATCGCCTCGCGGCGCTCCTCGACGCCCCGCTCGGCCGCCAGCCGGCCGAGCAGCGCAAGCGTCTCGTCGGCGATCCGGTTCTTGGAGAAGTCGAGGTGCAGGCCGGCGCCGTCGGCGACGAGCCGCTCGCCGCGCCCCGGGTCGGCGGCGAAGAGGTCGCGCAGGTGCGCGTCCCCGATCTCGCCGTGATGCTCCTCCAGCGCCGCCCAGGCGGACGCCCCCCGCAGTCCGCTCACTTCCGGTGGTCCTTTCCCCCGCTATTCCGGGAAAAGGCGCACCGGAGCGGGTTGTTCGTGGCCGTCACCCGGCCAGCGCCCCCCGCTTGGACTCGATCGAGCCCAGCAGGTCCTCCCAGGACTTGACGAAGGCCGCCTTGCCCTCCTCCTGCAGCCGCTCGGCGAGGGCGTCGACGTCGATCCCCGCCGCGGCGAAGCGCGCCAGCGTCTCCTCGCACTCGCCGCCGTCGGCCGGCACGGGCTCGCCCACCTCGCCGTGGTCGGCGAAGGCGTGCAGGGTCGGCTCGGGCATCGTGTTGACCGTGAAGGGGGAGGCGAAGCCCTCGACGTAGAGGACGTCGGAGGCTTCGGGGTCCTTGGTCCCGGTGCTGGCCCAGAGCAGCCGCTGTGGCCGCGCCCCCTCGTTCATCAGCCGCTGCACGCGTGGCGAGGCGAGCAGCTCGCGGTAGGCGGCGTAGGCGCGGAAGCCGATCGCCAGGCCGAGCCGGTTGCGCAGCTCGTCGGGCGCCTCGCCGGCGACCGCGACGTCCCAGCGGCTCATGAAGATCGAGGCGACCGAGCCGACGTCGGGGTCGAGCCCGGCCTCGATGCGCCGCTCGATCCCCCTCATGTAGGCATCGGCGGCGGCGAGGTGGTGCTCACGCGAGAAGAGCAGCGTGACGTTGATCGGGATGCCGGCGAAGATCGACTCCTCGATCGCCGGCAGGCCGGCTTTCGTGCCGGGGATCTTGATGAAGAGGTTCTCGCGGCCGGCGCGGCCGTGCAGCCGCGCCGCCTGCTCGATCGTCGCCTCGGTGTCGTCGGCGAGCTTCGGCGAAACCTCCAGCGAGCAGTAGCCGTCGACCCCGGCGGTGCGCTCGTGCACCCCCCTGAAGAGGTCGGTGGCGTCGCGCAGGTCGGCCAGCGCCAGCTCGAAGAAGATCTCCTCGGCCGCGGCGGTGGACTCGCTCAGCTCGGCGATGTGGCGGTCGTAGGCGTCGCCGCCGGAGATTGCCTTGTCGAAGATCGTCGGGTTGGAGGTGAGGCCGGTGACCGAGAGCTCCTCGATGTAGCCGGCGAGCGTGCCGTCCTCGAGCATCGTGCGGGTGATGTTGTCGAGCCAGAGGCTCTGGCCCTGCGCGTGCAGCTTGGCCGTCGGTTTCATCAGAGCAGCTCCTTTGCGGCTTCGGCCACCCGGTCTCCGGTGAAGCCGAACTTGGTTTGGACGTCCTTGAGCGGGGCCGAGGTGCCGAAGGTGTGCATCCCGATCGTCTTTCCCTGCGACCCAACGTAGCGATCCCAGCCCAGCGTCGAGGCCTCCTCGACCGAGACGCGCGCCGTCACCGCCGGCGGCAGCACCTCGTCGCGGTAGGCCCGCTCCTGGCGCTCGAAGAGCTCCCAGCAGGGCAGGCTGACGACACGCGAGCGCACCCCTTCGGCATTCAGCTCCTCGTGGGCGGCGAGGGCGAGGGCGACCTCGCTGCCGGTGGCGATCAGGATCACGTCGGGATCGCCGTCCGCGGCGTCGGCGAGCACGTAGCCGCCGCGGCGCAGCCCCTCCGCCGGGGCGTAGCGGGAGCGGTCGAGGACGGGCACGCTCTGGCGGGTGAGGACGAGCGCGACCGGCTGGTGAGTTCGGTCGAGCGCCACGCGCCAGGCCTCGGCGACCTCGTTGGCGTCGGCGGGGCGGATCACGTCGAGGCCGGGGATCGCCCGCAGCGAGGCGAGCTGCTCGACCGGCTGGTGGGTCGGCCCGTCCTCGCCGAGGCCGATCGAGTCGTGGGTGAAGAGGTGGATCACCGGCAGCTCCATCAGCGCCGAGAGGCGGATCGCCGGCCGGGCGTAGTCGGAGAAGGTGAGGTAGGTCGACCAGAGCGGGCGCAGCTTCGAGAGCGAGAGGCCGTTGGAGACCGCCGCCGCCTCGTGCTCGCGGATGCCGTAGTGGAGCTGGCGCCCGTCGTAGGCGCCGGGCTCGAGGTCGCCGGCGCCGTCGAAGCCGAGGCGGACGGAGGTCGAGTCGGTCAGGTCGGCGGAGCCGGCCAGCAGCCAGGGCAGACGCTCGCCGACCGCGTTCTCGACCCGGTTGGAGGCCTTGCGGGTGGCGAGGCCCTTCGCGTCGGCCTCGAAGGAGGGGATCGCGGCGTCCCAGCCCGCGGGCAGCTCGCGGCGCTGCTGGGCTCCGATCTCGGCGGCGCGCTCGGGCTCGCGCTCGGCGTAGGCGGCGAGCCTCTCCTCCCAGGCGGCCCGCGCCTTCGCCCCGCGCCTGCCGACGCCCTCCGCGAAGCGCTCGCGCACCCCGTCGGGGACGAGGAACCGGGCGTCCTCGGGCCAGCCGTAGGCGCGCTTGGCCTCGCGCGTCTCCTCCTCGCCCAGCGGTTCGCCGTGGGCGGCGGAGGTGTCGACCTTGTGCGGCGAGCCGTAGCCGATGTGGCTGTCGACGATCAGCAGCGTCGGCCGCCCCTCCTCCCCCCTGAACTCCTCGAAGGCGGTGGCGATCAGGTCGGTGTCGTTGGCGTCGCCGACGCGGCTGACGTTCCAGCCGTAGCCCATGAAGCGGGCGGCGGCGTCGTCCTCGTAGGCGATCCGGGTCTTGCCGTCGATCGTGATGTGGTTGTTGTCGTAGACCCAGCAGAGGTTGTCGAGCTTGAGGTGGCCGGCGAGCGAGGCCGCTTCGCCCGACACACCCTCCATCAGGCAGCCGTCGCCGGCGATCGCGTAGACGTCGAAGTCGAAGAGCTCGACCCCGTAGCGGGCCGCCTGCCACTTGGAGGCGATCGCCATGCCGACCGAGGTGGCGACCCCTTGGCCGAGCGGCCCGGTCGTCGTCTCCACCCCCGAGGTCCAACGGTACTCGGGGTGGCCGGGCGCCCGCGAGTCGAGCTGGCGGAAGCGTTCGACGTCGGCGAGCGAGACGGCGGCATCGCCGACCACCTCGTAGTCGGGGTCGACGGCGCGCACGCCGGCCAGGTGCAGCAGCGCGTAGAGCAGCATCGAGGCGTGCCCGGCGGAGAGCACGAAGCGGTCCCGGCCCGGCCAGATCGGGTCGGCGGGATCGAAGCGCAGGAAGCGCTGCCAGAGCGTGTAGGCGAGCGGCGCCAGCGCCATCGGCGTTCCCGGGTGGCCCGAGCTGGCCTTCTGGATCGCGTCGATCGAGAGCGTGCGGATCGTGTCGATGCAGAGCTGGTCGATGTCCCGGCTAACCGTCGCCACGAGGGCCGATCCTAGCCCCCACCGCCGATGGGCCGATGCGTCAAGGCTGCCTTGACGCATCGGCCCATCGGCGGGTTGCTCAGGGCTCGACGCGGCTCACCGTGCCGTCGGCGTTGCTTGCGACCCAAACCGCTTCGCTGCCGACGGCTACGGCGCCGGGGTCAAGCCCGACCTCGATCGGGTCGCCGACCGTCTCGCCGCTGTCGATCGCGATGCGGGTCAGGGTGGCTTCGGCGGCGCTGGCGACCCAGACCGTGTCGGTGCCGGCGTCGATGCCGCCGGGGCGGGCGCCGACCGGGATCGGGGCGCCGAGCACAGCGCGGATCGAGGGGTCGACCCGGGTGACGGTGCCGGAGCGACTGTTGGCGACCCAGACGAGGCCGGCGGCGACCACTATCCCGGCGGGGCCGCGGCCGACGCGGATCGGCGGGTCGGCGGCGGCGCGGGCGAGGCCTATGCGGCGCACCGTGCCCGTCGATGCGCTGCTCGCCCAGACCGCGCCGGCGCCGGCGGCGAGGCGCAGCGGCGCCGAGCCGGCGGCGATGCCGCGCTCGACCCGGCGGTCGCTCGCGGCATCGATCGCGCCGATCCCGGCGCCGTCCTCGTCGGCGACCCAGAGGCGACCGGCGGCGAAGACGAGCGCGCCGGGCCGGCCGCCGACCGCGACCCTGGCGATCACGCCCCTCTCGGGGTCGACTCGCAGGACGGTGCCGGTGCGCGGGCTGGCGACCCAGACCGAGCCGGCGCCGATCGCCACGCCGGAGACGCCCGGCCCGAGCCGCCTCCTCGAGGTCACCTCGCGCGTGTCCGCGTCGATCCCGGAGAGGGTCCCGTCCGGTGCGCTCGTCACCCAGACCGTGCGTGGGCCGACGGCGAGGCGCAGGGGCGGATCGCCGACCGCGATCGGGTCGGAGACGGAGACGCCGTCGCCGCCGAGCTCGACGATCGCCCCGACAGCGAGAGCCGCGACCGCGGCCAGCCCGGCGAGGGACCAGGCGACGATCGGCCGGCGCCGGCGGCTCCGGCCCACGCCGCGGCCTCTTCCTGCCCGCAGCGGGACGGTCGGCGATTCCGGCCGCTCGCTCAGCACGCGGGTCGCGGCGGGCACGCCGCCGGCGTGCTGCCGCGCCGCCTCGACCAGCGCCGTGGCGCTCGGGTAGCGCTCGGCCGGGTCCTTGGCGACCGCCCGCTCGATCGCCGCGCCGATCCCGTCGGGGACCTCGGGCTCGACGTCGCCCTCCCGGCGCGCGTAGGGGACGATCCCGGTCAGCGCCTCGTAGAGCACGCAGCCGAGCGAGTAGACGTCGGCGGCGGGGCCGGCCGCCTCGCCGCGCCACTGCTCGGGCGCCATGTACTCGACGGTGCCCACGACCGAGGCGGTGCCGCCGGCGCCGTCCTCGATCGCCTTGGCGACGCCGAAGTCGGTGAGGTAGGCCCGGTCGCCTTCGACCAGGACGTTGTGCGGCTTGACGTCGCGGTGGACGATGTCCGCGGCGTGGGCCGCGTCGAGCGCCGCGGCGACCTGGCCGAGCAGGCCGATCGCCCGCGCCGGCTCCAGCGGCCCCTCGCGCTCGATCAGCTCGCGCAGGTCGCCGCCCTCGATCAGGCGCATCGCGACGATCAGCTCGCCGCCCTCCTCGCGGGCGTCGTAGACGGGTACGACGGCCGGATGCTCGAGCCGCGCGGCGAGGCGCGACTCGCGCAGGAAGCGGCGCCGGAAGGAGGGGTCCTCGGCAAGCTCGCCGGCGATCACCTTGAGCGCCACCGGGCGCTCCAGCGCCAGCTGCGTCGCCCGGTAGACGACGCCCATGCCGCCGCGCGCGATCAGCGCGTCGAGCCGGTAGCCGGCCAGCGTGGTGCCGATCGCGGGGTCGCCCACGCGGCGGTTATACCGGCGCGCAACGACGAAGGGCCCCCGAGGGGGCCCTTCGCGCCGGAGCCGGGGGAGTCCTAACGCCGAACCGGCTGCCAGGCCATGACGGGGCCGATCGACGTGGCCACCGAGCCGCTCTGCAGCGAGAAGCCCGCGGCGAGCCCCACGCGGCGGCGGCTGGCGACGTCGATCGCGGAGAGCGTCTCCGCGCCGTCGGCGGCCACGAAGGCGGCCACCTTCCGCCCGTCGGAGGAGAAGACGGCGTTGGTCGCCGAGTTGTCCGCCACCACGCTCAGCTTGCGGGCGCGGCCGCGGCCGATCCGCTTCAGCCAGAGGCCCTGGTCGCGGCGGAAGAGGACCGCTCTGCCGTTCGGCGCCACGTCTTCGACGAAGGCCGAGCCGGCGCCGCGGACCAGCGGCCGCTGGCGGATTCCGCTCGTCCGCATCGTGTAGACGTCGGCGTAGGCGGCCGGCCCGGGCTCGCTCTCGCCGCGGCTGTAGACGATGCCGCCGCGGAAGAAGCGCGGCGAGAACTCATCGACGCGGTAGGTGACGGTGACCCGCCTGAGCCCGGCGCCCGAGGGCCGCACGACGTAGACGTCGTCGCTGTAGCCGCTGTCGTGACGCGCCATGCTGCGCACGAAGGCGATCCGCCGGCCGTCGGGCGAGAAGGTGGCGTCGTGGACGTCTTCGACGAAGGAGACGAGGTCGTGCAGGCGGCTGCCGTCGAGCCGCACCGTGTAGAGGTCCCGCGGGCGCTCCGTGCCGGCGGCGCGCCGCTCGAAAGCCAGGTAGCGCCCATTGGGCGCGAACTGCGGCCGGCCGTCGACCTCCGGCCCGCTGGTCAGCGGGTACTGGCCGCTGCCGTCGGCGCGCATCGCCCAGATGTCGCCGTCGCGCACGAAGGCGATCCGCCGGCCGTCGGGCGAGAAGTCCGGCTGGCTGTCGGCCGGGTTCTCGGTCAGCCGGTTGAGGCGGCCGCGGCGGGCGGCGTAGAGGCCGCCCTCCGCTTCCCCGGCGGCGGCGCCTTCGCCGGCGGCGAGGATCGCCTGGGAGAAGACGACGGCGCCGGAGGGGCCGGCCGCCGCCGCGCCCGCCGCCGGCAGCAGCGCCAGGGCGAGGACGGTGAGCAGGAGCTTGATCGATCGGTTGAGCATGGTGTTCATCGGACTCCCCTTTCGGGTCGGTTGCGAATGCCCACCGATGCTCCGCCCCCGCGCCGCACCCGCCAACGCCACCCGCGTCACCCACCGAGCCACCCTTGGCCCGCCCCGAGCCAGGGGCGGCCCTCGGTGTCAGCGGTCGAGGCCGAGCTCGATGACGCGGGCGGCGATCTGACGGGGGCGGTCGCGGCCGGCGTCTCCCGGAACGTCCAGCTTGATCGCCAGGGCGTCGAGTCGACGCTGCGCGGTGCGCTCGCTCACATGTAGAGCCTCTGCCAGCTCAGACCGGGTGGCGGGGCGGCCGGCGAAGGCGCCCTCGCTGCGGTAGGGGGCGACGAGGGCGGCGGCGGTCGCCCGCTCCTCTTCGTTGAGGGCGACCGACGGCTGGGTGGCCGGCACGGTGCCGCCGGCGCGGCCCGGAATCGGGTCGGAGACTTCGAGCCGCCGCCCGCCGACGATCAGCGTGTCGCCGTCGCGCAGGCGCCGCGCCCGCTCCAGCGGCTCGCCGTTGAGAACGGTGCCGTTGCGGCTGTCGAGATCGGTCGCCATCAGCACGCCGCCGCGGTTCTCGATCTCGACGTGGCTCCAGGAAACCGCCTCGTCCTCGATGCAGACGTCTGCCTCGGGATCGCGCCCGACCACCGTGCGCCCGGGCGGCAGCGCCACCGAGCGCGGCTGCCCGCCCTCGCCGCTGAGCCAGATCCGCGCATCCATCGAGCCGCGAGCATAGAACCCCACCGAACTGCATCGAATTCTCCCTCCGCCAAGGGGAGAATTCGATGCAGTTCGGTGCTCGGAGGGGAATAGAGTCCGCTCCGGTGAGCGCGGAGGGCGAGAAGCGGATCGCGGCCGAGGCGGCGGCGGAGCTGGTCGAGGACGGGATGACCGTGGGCCTCGGCACCGGCTCGACCGTGGCCTTCCTGCTGCCGGCGCTGGCGGCGCGCGGCCTGAGCGGGATCCGCTGCGTGGCGACCTCGGTGGCGACCGAGGAGCAGGCGCGCTCGCTGGGCCTGCCGGTGGAGGAGTTCAGCGAGCTGGAGCGGCTCGACGTCGCGATCGACGGCACCGACCAGGTGACGCCCGACGGCTGGCTGGTCAAGGGCGGCGGCGGCGCCCACCTGCGCGAGAAGATCGTCGCCGCGGCGGCCGAGCGCTTCGTCGTCGTCGCCGACTCGAGCAAGCCGGTCGAGGCGCTGAGCCCGCCGGTGCCGCTGGAGCTGTTCGCCTTCGGCCTGCGCTCGACCCTGCGCCGCCTCGGCCCCGAGGTCGAGCCGCGCGACGCCCCGCGCAGCCCCGACGGCGGCGTCATCGCCGACCGACGCGGCGAGATCGGCGACCCCGCCGCGCTCGCCGCCCGGCTCGAGGCCGACCCCGGCGTCGCCGCCCACGGCCTCTTCCCGCCGGGGCTCGTCAGCGAGGTGCTGGTTGGCGAAGGAGGCGCCGTGAGACGCTCGACTCCCGAGCGACAGCCCTAGCGAGCGAAGCCCGAGTCTCGCGGGACGAGGCTCTTGAGCCGCTCGACCGCCGGGTCGTCCGAGCCGACCAGGTCGGCGATCGTACGGGCCGCCTCGTCGATGCCCCCCGGGACCGACTCCGCGATCGACTCGAGATCGGCCCAGTCCTTGGTGCGACCGAAGAAGGCCTTGAAGACCGCCAGCGAGGCACAGTCCAGGACTGGCGCCTCGCGGCCCGCGAGCGGCACCCAGACGACCTTCGCCGCAACGGCCTCGTGCAGGGGGATGTAGCTGAAGAAGACGTCGACGGGGGTTCCATCCCAGTCGAGCCTCGCCTGGCCGTCCCGCCTGACCTTGGCGACGTCCTCGTCCCTCACCCGCACCCCTTCCGGGAGGCTCGCGAGGGCGGGCGCGGCTCTCGACGCGTCGACGAAGATGTTGACGTCGAGGTCCCTGGTGCCGCGCGGCTCCTCGACGCAGTAGGCGAGGGCGATCGCGCCGCCGAACGCGTGTGCGATGCTCGCCCGGGCGAGCGAGTCGTGGATCGCGAAGAGCTTCTCTACCAGCTCGCTCATCTCGCGGCACCCGCCTTGCTCAGCCGCTCGCCCAGGTTGGGGTAGCCAAGCTCGGATCGCGGCCGAAACGGCAGCGCCTCGGCGAGCTCGAGCACCTGGATCAGGATCTCGCCCGCGCGCTCGCCGTCGACTGGGGGCTTGCGGAGCTCGAGGTCCAGCTCGAAGCCGCCCGCCGCGGCCAGGCGAGCGAGCGCGTCGGCCCCGGGCTCGCGCCCGCTCCGCAGATAGGCGTTGACGACCGAGCGGGACAGCCCGGCTCGGCGGGCAAGCTCGGCCTGGCTGAGGCCGCTCTCGGCCCTTATCCGCTCTGCGAGCGAGGCGCCCGGCGTTGCCGCCAGAGAAGTGGTCGCGTCTCGTGTCACTTTGAAATATATGTTAGCGGAAGCGCTAACATATATTCCACTCAGCCGGAGCCACCCGGCGCCGCCGCCGCGTCGGCGACCACCGTCATCTCCTCGTTCTCGACCCGGCCCGCCGGGATCGAGTCGTCCCCCGCTAAGAGCTTGGCTAGCGGATCGCGCTTGTCGGGGCCGGTGACGAGCCAGACGACGCGGCGGGCCTCGGCCAGGGCGGGGTAGGTCAGGGTCATGCGGCGGTGGCCCTGGTAGGCGCTCTCGGTGAGGGCGACGCGACGGTCGCCCACCTCCAGCACGGGGTCGCCCGGCACCAGCGAGGCCGTGTGGCCGTCGGGGCCGAGGCCGAGGTGGACGCAGTCGAGCCGCCCGGGAAGCGAGCCTTCGTACTCGCGCGCCGCCGCCTCGAGGTCGCGCTGGGTGACCGGCATCGGGCGCAGCGCCGGCTGGTGCTCCATCGAGAGGCCGAGCACCATGTGGGTCAGGTTGCGGTCCTCGCTGCCGGGCGAGGCGATCCGCTCGTCGACCTGGAAGAGCTCGGTCCGCGGCCAGGGCATCCGCTCGTCCTCGCCGAGCATCGCCAGCATCGCCCAGGGCGAGCGGCCGCCGCTCATCGCGAAGGAGAAGGCCTCGCGCGCGGACACCGCCGCGGCGCCGGCGCCGGCGATCAGCTCGGAGGCCCGCCGCGCCGCGGCCTTCTCGTCGGCGAGCACCTCGAGGTCGACGGACATTCCCCCTCGCTTAGGACGGCTTCTCGTCGTGGCCGCCGAACTGCTTGCGCATGGCGGAGAGCACCTTGTCGGCGAAGTCGTCGTGGCCGCGCGAGGAGAAGCGCTCGTACAGCGCCGTGGTCAGGACCGGCGCCGGCACGCCCTCATCGATCGCCGCGATCGAGGTCCAACGCCCCTCGCCGGAGTCCGACACCCGGCCGGCGAAGCCGGAGAGGTCCGGCGACTCCCGCATCGCCGCCGCGGTCAGGTCGAGCAGCCAGGAGCCGATCACGCTGCCGCGGCGCCAGACCTCGGCCACCTCGGGCAGGTCGATCTCGTACCGGTAGTACTCGGGCTGCTCGAGCGGCGCCGTCTCGGCGTCGGCCTCGCGCTCGGCCTTGCCGGCGTCGGCGTTGCGGAGGATGTTGAGCCCCTCGGCGTAGGCGGCCATGACGCCGTACTCGATCCCGTTGTGGACCATCTTCACGAAGTGCCCGGCGCCGTTGGGGCCGCAGTGCAGGTAGCCGTTCTCGGAGGGGGAGGGGTTGTCGTCGCGCCCCGGCGTGCGCGGCGCCGACTCGACCCCGGGGGCCAGCGAGGCGAAGACCGGGTCGAGCCGCTCCACCGCCCCGTCGGGCCCGCCGATCATCAGGCAGTAGCCGCGCTCGAGGCCGAAGACGCCGCCGCTGGTGCCGCAGTCGACGAAGTCGATGCCGCCCTCGCGCAGCTTCGCGGCGCGGCGGATGTCGTCGCGGTAGTAGGAGTTGCCGCCGTCGACGATCGCGTCGCCGGCCTCCAGCGTGGCGGCGACGTCCTCGATCGTCCGCTCGGTGATCTCGCCGGCCGGCACCATCGCCCAGACCGAGCGCGGCGCGCTCAGCTTCCCCGCCAGCTCGGCCAGCGAGGAGGCGCCCTCGGCGCCCTCCCCCGCCAGCTCGGCGACGGCGTCGGGGTCGACGTCGTAGGCGACGATCCGGTGCCCGTCGCGCATCAGCCGCCGCGCCATGTTGGCGCCCATCCGGCCCAGCCCGACCATCCCCAGCTCCATGGCCCAACCCTACGCGAGCGCGCCGACGCCCGCCCCCACCCCCCTGCCCGAGCCAACCCACCCATACGGGCACGAGCTCAGCCACGCCGGGGAGGTAGCCTGCCGGCGGATGGTGCACCATCGCGGCAGCGAGGCCGACCCGCCCTCCCAGGCCGACGTGCTGACGATCTTCGGCATCACGGGGGACCTGGCGAAGAAGATGACCTTCCGGGCGCTCTACCGGCTGGAGGCGCGCGACCGGCTCCGCTGCCCGATCGTCGGTGTCGCGATCGACGAGTGGACGACGGAGCAGCTGCGCGAGCACGCCCGCGCCGCGATCGCCGCCACGGTCGAGGACCCCGACGAGGACGTCTTCGCCCGCCTCGCCGCGCGCCTCTCCTACGTGCAGGGCGACTACGCCGACGCGGCGACCTTCCAGCGCGTCGTCGCCGCGGTGGGGGACGCCAAGCGACCCGTCTTCTACCTCGAGGTGCCGCCCTCGCTCTTCCTCACCGTCGTCGAGGGCCTCGACGCGGCCGGGCTCGCCGGCGGCGGCCGGGTCGTGATCGAGAAGCCCTTCGGCCACGACCTCGCCTCGGCGCGCCAGCTCAGCGCCGACCTGCGCAGGGTCCTGCGCGAGGAGCAGATCCTCCGCATCGACCATTACCTCGGCAAGGAGCCGGTGATGGACATCGCCTACCTGCGCTTCGCCAACTCGCTGCTGGAGCCGGTCTGGAACCGCGAGCACGTCTCGCACGTGCAGATGACGATCGCCGAGGACTTCGGGGTCGAGGACCGCGGCCGCTTCTACGACGCGGTCGGGGCGATGCGCGACGTGATCCAGAACCACGCCCTGCAGGTGCTCTCGCTGATCGCGATGGAGCCGCCTGCGGGCAACCAGCTCGACTCCGTCCGCGACAAGAAGGTCGAGCTGTTCAAGGCGGTGCGCGCCGCCGACCCGCGGCGCTACGCGCGCGGCCAGTACGAGGGCTTCCTCGACGTCGCCGACGTGGCGCCCGACTCGGCCACCGAGACCTTCGCCGCGGTCGAGCTGGCGATCGACAACTGGCGCTGGAGCGGCGTGCCCTTCTTCGTCCGCGCCGGCAAGTGCCTGCCAGTCAAGGCATCGGAGGTGACCGTCGTCTTCAAGCGGCCGCCGAAGCTCGGCGTCGGGCCGGGGCGGCTGCCCGAGCCCAACCAGCTGACCGTGCGGATCGAGCCCACCCCCGGCTCGCGCATCCGCCTCTTCGCCAAGCGGGCGGGGGAGGAGGCCTTCGAGCCGGCCGACCTGGAGGTGCTCTTCGAGAAGGTCCCCGGCGAGGACCCCGAGCCCTACGAGCGCCTGCTCGGCGACGCCCTCGCCGGCAACACCCAGCTCTTCACCCGCGAGGACGCCGTCGACGAAACCTGGCGGATCGTCCAGCCGCTGCTCGACGAGCCCAGCCCGGTGTACCCATACGCGCCCGGGACCTGGGGGCCCGCCGAGGCGGACGGCCTCACCCGCGGCGTCTGCCAGTGGTTCGAGCCCTGGCTGCCGGGCTCCTAACAGGAGGCGACGGGGCGAACGTTGGCTGACGGCACAGTCAGGCGGCGCGGCTGAGCGGGCGCGCCGGGCGGCGCACCTCCCTGGCCGCCGGCGGCGGGGCGGCAGCCTCGAGCCGCCGGGCTTCGCGGCGCTGAGCCACGCCGGTCGCGAAGGCGATCGCCACGACAGCGGCGATCAGCGCGATCTCGACGATGGCGACGAGCGCGACGAGCGTCATCTCCCGCTCCTCTCCCGCACGGGCGCTTGCCTATCACGCGGCCCGCGGCGCATGAAAGGGGGGGAGCCGGGCTCCGATCGGGAAGTTCCCCCAATTTGGGAGAAATACGATCGCGACAGGCGGCGGGACCCGGAGTCGGCATCCACCCCGACGCTTAGCCTCGCGGAATGCTCACGGGGGGAACGCAAGCGGACGAGCTGCTGGCGAAGCTGGGCTTCGCCAGCTGGCGGCCGGGGCAGCGCGAGGCGGTCGAGGCGGCGCTGGGGGGGCGCGACTCGCTGATCGTGATGCCGACGGGCGGCGGCAAGAGCCTCTGCTACCAGCTGCCCGGGTTGGCGAGCGAGGACCTGACCGTCGTCGTCAGCCCGCTGATCGCGCTGATGAACGACCAGTGGCGGCGCCTGAGCGCCGCCGGGCACCCGGTGGCGATGATCTCCTCGGGGATGAGCGCCGGGGCGGCCCGCGACGCGCTCGACCGGGTCCGCGACGGCTCCGCGCGGATCGTCTACTGCTCGCCGGAGCGCTTCGCCTCCAGCGTCTTCCTCGACGCCCTGGGGCGGCGGCGGGTCGACCTGATGGCGGTCGACGAGGCGCACTGCGTCTCGGAGTGGGGGCACGACTTCCGGCCCGACTACCTGCGCCTGCCCGAGATCGCGGCGCGGCTGGGGCGGCCGACGGTGATGGCCTGCACGGCGACGGCGACCAAGGCGGTCGCGGCGGAGATCGTCAACCGCTTCGACCTGCGCGACCCGCTCCAGGTGCGCTCCGGCTTCGATCGTCCGAACCTCTCCTTCGACGTGGTGAGCCTCGAGGGCAAGGGGTCCAAGGCGCGGCGCCTCGCCCTGCTCGAGGCCGGCTTGGCGGACCCGGCGAACCGCCCGGCGATCGTCTACTGCGGCACCCGTCGCGACACCGACGAGCTGGCCGCCGCCCTGCGCGAGGGGGCCGGCCTGCGGGCGCTCGCCTACCACGCCGGCATGGAGGCCGGGGAGCGCGGCCGCGCCCAGGAGCGCTTCATGGCCGGCGACGCCGAGGTCGTCGTCGCCACCAACGCCTTCGGCATGGGCGTCGACAAGGCCGACGTGCGCTCGGTCTGGCACATGGCGATCCCGACCAGCCTCGAGGCCTACTACCAGGAGGCCGGCCGCGCCGGCCGCGACGGCCTGCCCGCGAAGGCGGTGCTGCTGGCGATGAAGTCCGACCTCGGCCGCCTCGTGCGCTTCAACGAACAGCGCGCCGGCGACCCCGAGCTGGCGATCGCCCGCGAGCGCGGCTGGCGCGACTACCGCACGATCAAGGCCTTCGTCTACTCCGAGCGCTGCCGGCGCCGCAGCGTCCTCGCCCACTTCGGCGACCGCACCGCCGGCGCGCCCCTCGGCCGCTGCTGCGACGTCTGCGACTCCGGGGGCTGGCTGCCCGACCCCGAGACGATCGCCGTGCGCCGGCCACCCCGCGCCAAGGCCCCGGCCACGCCGCCGCCCGAGCTGTGCGGCGAGGACGCGCGGCTCTTCGAGGCGCTCAAGGCCTGGCGCCTGCGCGCCGCCGACGGCAAGCCCGCCTACACGGTCGCCCACAACTCGACCCTGGCCACGATCGCCGCCGTCCGCCCCGCCGACGAGGCGAGCCTCGCCGCGATCCGCGGCATCGGCCCCAGCTTCATCTCCCGCTTCGCCCCCGAGGTCCTGGAGATCGTCAGCGGCGCCGGGGCGGATCGATCGCCGGCAGCGGGTGTTTGAACCGGTACTGGACCACCCCGCCGGCGGGCCGATCTGCAAGCGACACCTCCGAGCCGGGTCGCCGGCGGGAGGGACCAGGCCGTCAACGGTCGAAACAGGCTCGACCATGCGCGTGCTGCGAAGGAGAATCGCCCTGGCGGCGCTTGCCGCCCTCGCCCTCTGGCTCGCCGGGGCGATGCCCGCCGAGGCCGGGCCGCTGCTGCCGCGCGGCAAGAAGGTCTTCTTCGGCATCAGCGACACCGGCGACCCGGCCCACTTCGGCCAGTTCAGCCGCGACCTGCGCAAGCACCCGGCGCTGATCCAGACCTTCCGCAGCTGGGGATCGGACTTCCCCGAGTCGATCGAACGCTGGCAGGAGGCGCGGGCGCGGCCGGTGCTGCACTTCACCACCGCCGACCCGGGCGACGGGCACGAGCTGATCGCCCCGCGGGGGATCGCCCGGGGCCACGGCGACGAGTACCTGATCCGGCTCAACCGGCTCTTCTGGGCGAAGGGGATGCGCGCCTACCTGCGGCCGCTGGGCGAGCCCAACCGCTGCCTCAACGTCTATGCCGCCTACGACTGCGCCGGCGCGCCGCGCGACGCCGCGCACCGGCCGCGCTGGTACCGGCGCGCCTTCCGCCGCATGTACGTGATCCTGCACGGGGGCGGCAAGCGGCGCCAGATCAACCGGCGGCTGCGCCAGGCCGGCGTGCCGCCGCTGCGCAGCTCCCTGCGCGGCCTGCCGCGGGCGCCGGTCGCGGTGATCTGGAGCACCCTGCCGGCCGGCTCGCCAACCACGCCGCGCAACCGGCCGCGCCACTTCTACCCCGGCGACGACTACGTCGACTGGGTGGGGACCGACATCTACTCCGACAACCAGGACTGGGAGGCACTCTCCGGTCTCTACCGCCGCTACCGGAGCAAGCCCTTCGCGCTGCCCGAGTGGGGGGTGGTCGGGGCCGACGACCCGCGCTTCGTGCGGCGCCTGCTCACCTGGGTGGACCGCCATCGGCGCTGCAAGATGCTCGTCTACTACCAGGACTTCGGCACCACCAGCTCCTACCGCATCCAGAACTACCCCGCCAGCCTCGGCGTGCTGAGGAGCTGGCTGCACCATCCCCGCATCCCCCCCTTTGCCCCGCGGCCGCCGCGCAAGCCCCCGCCGCCCCCAGGCGGCATCGCCCCGCGCCGCTGACCAGCCAAGCCGGCCGAACTGCATCAACTTCGACCCCTGGCAGGGGTCGAAGTTGATGCAGTTCGGCTATCGGCGCTTCGCTTTGCCCTTCGAACCGCGCGCGACGGTCGCCGCGGCGACGGCGCGGCGCAGCTTGTAGGGCTTCAGGGCGGTGATGCTCGAGTAGCCGGTCAGGTAGATGCGGCGGCCGTCGGAGATCACCGGCGAGTAGGTGCCGCGGCGGTAGCGGAAGACGCGGCGGCCGCTGCGCATCATGAAGCCGCTGGTCGAGGTGTGGGTGAACTCGGCGGCGTAGACGACGTTGCCGATCGCCGAGAGCGAGCCGATCACCTGGCCGCCGGCGGAGCGGCTCCAGCGCACGTCGCCGTCCCTCGCGTCGAGCGCGTAGACGTTGCCGTCGAAGGAGCCGATGAAGACGCTCGGCGGGCTGTGCCTGGTGGTCGCGACCGCGGGTCCCGAGTAGGCGTAGCCGCCGGTCGAGTAGCTCCAGGCGAGGGTGCCGTCCCTGCGGTCGAAGCTGTAGACCCGGTTGTCGTTGTTGCCGGCGTAGACGCGGCCGAAGGCGACCGCCGGAGTCGAGTAGAAGGCGCCCGAGGTGCCGAAGCCGGAGCCCAGCGAGGACGTCTGCCAGCGAATCCGCCCGCTCTTCGCGTCGACCGCGTTCATGTAGCCGCCGTAGTCGCCGACGTAGAGCGTGCCGCCGAAGTAGGCGGGCGCCGACTTGACCGGGCCGCCCAGCTGGGTCGCCCAGCGCACCTTGCCGCTGATCGTGCTCATCGCGTAGAGCCGGCCGTCCTCGCAGCCGAAGTAGACGGTGCGGTCGATCACCACCGGCGAGGACTCCGCCCGGCCCGGCAGCGAGCGCTTCCAGATCCGCCTGCCGGTGCGCGCGTCGAGCTTGACGATGTGGCCCGGGACGAGGTTGACGATGTAGAGGCGGCGTTTGTAGTAGGCGGGCGAGGAGGCGTTGAGCCGGCCGATGCTGCGCTCCCAGAGCACCCTGCCGGTGTCGGCGTCGAGCGCGTAGGCGGTGCCGTTGTTGTTGACGAAGTAGAGCTTGCCGCCGACGTAGATCGGCGGGAACTCGAGCAGCGGACGGTTCTTGTAGCGCCACAGCTTGCGGAACGGGGGCCTCACCCCCCGCACGGGGAGATAGCGCGTGCGCGCCGGGTTGAGCCCGAAGACCGGCCAGTTGACCGTCTTCGCCCGCTTCGGCCTGGGCGGCTCCTGCGGGGTGAAGGCGACGCTGGCGTTGTGCACGTCGGGCGGGCGCTTCAGCACCTGGTAGGCGAGCAGCGAGGCGCCGCCGACGGCGAGCACGCCGGCCGCGACCAGCCCCACGGCGAGCCCGCGCCGGCTGTGCCAGAAGTGGCTGACGGCCCCCCAGAGGCCGACCAGGGCGGCTTTCCAGGAGCTGTTCAGCGGCGGCGCTCCCACATCTCGACGAAACCGAGATCGCGGAAGCCGATGCGCTCGTACAGCGGCGCGCCGGCGCGGGTCGCCTGCAGCGAGGCGCTGAGCAGGCCGCGCTCGCGGGCCTCGGCGAGGACGCGACGCAGCAGCCAGCCGGCGATGCCGCGGCCGCGCCACGCGGGCGGGGTGGCGACCCCGGTGACGCAGCAGTCCTCGCCGACGTCGATCGCGCCGACGCAGGCGACCGGCTCGCCAGCGGCGAAGGCGCCGTGCCAGCGGATCGCCGTCTCCCCCGCCAGCGCCGCCCGGAAGGCCTCCTCCTCGTAGCGGTAGGCGCGATCGTTCAGCGCGGCGCAGGCGGCCGCCGCGATCGGCCCGGGCTCGATCCCCTCGGGGGCGGGCGGCGGGGCGGCGAGGTCCGCCAGCTCCATCGCCATCGCCCGCGGTTCGGCGTCGAGCGAGTGGCCGCGGGAGGCAAGCAGGCGCGCCGTCTCGCCGTCGGAGTCGGGCACCCAGACGGTCCAGGCGCGCACGCCGTGGGCGTCGTAGAGCTCGCCGAGCGCCTCGACCTCGGCGGCGAGCGCCGCCGGGTCGTCGTAGTAGACGGAGTTGAAGAGCGAGCGTTGGGGCGCGGTCGGGGCCACGGCGGCGAGCACCCCCGCGCGCCGCACCAGCTTCGAGCCCGGCGCGCCGGCGCCGAACGCCTCGACCTCCTCGCGGATGCCCTCGACGGCCCGCCGCCGCAGCTCCCGCTCCTCGACGCGCGGGCTCACCGCGCCCGCTCAGCCCCCGGCCGCGCCCGCGCGCCGCTCGGACTCGGCGACGATCCCCTCGACGAGCTGCTTGACGGCCTGCCTGACGACGGCGATCACCAGCGGCCCGACCAGGGACACGGTCGGTTGCGAGCGCACCGCGTAGACCATCTTCGTGCCGCCGTCGCTCGCGGTCAGCTCGACCGTGCCGAGGTGGTCGCGCACCGGCGCGCCCGACAGCAGCGTGTAGGAGAAGCGGCTGGGAGCGTCGTAGGCGACGACTTCCTCGCGCAGCGCCGGCCCGACCGCGGTCAGCTTGCGGATCGCGCCGACCCCGTTCGGGGCCGGCTCGCCCTCGCGCTCCAGCTCGGAGCGGCGCAGCGGCGTGATCTTCGCGTAGCGCCGGTGGTCGGTGAGCACCTCGAAGACCGTCTCGGCCGGCGCCGCGATCTCGCGCGTGAAGGTGAAGCTGGCCACGGACGCGCAGCCTACCGGGCCGACAGACGCCAGCGCTGCGGGTCGGTCCCCGCGACCTTCTCGACCTCGCCGAGGATGACGAGGTGGTCGAGGCAGGAGAGGACGATCTGCAGCACCCAGGCGCTGACCGGCGTGTCGAGGTTCTCCGCCCCGACGATGTCGCCGACCACCTCGAAGGCCGGCTTCTCGCCGGCGCCGAGGGACTCGCGGACCTTCGCGACCAGCTCGCCGACCTGGCGGCGCGCCTCGGCGATCTTCGCCTCGGGGTCGCGGAAGGTGCGGCCGTGGCCGGGCAGGACGAGATCGACCTCGAGCGGCTCGATCTCGTCGAGGCCGCCGATGAACTCGCCGATCGGGTCGGGGCTGTGACCGTGGTCGAAGAAGAGGACCGTGCGGCCGAGCAGGTGGTCGCCGGAGATCATCAGCCGGCGCTCGGGCTGGTGCAGGACGACGTGCGAGGGGGCGTGGCCGGGCGTCTCGTGGACCTGCCAGGCGCCGAGGTCGGTCTCCACCTCGACACCGGGCAGCAGGTCGCGGTCGGGCTTGACGATCGCGTCGATCCCCGTCTCCTCGTCGCCGCTGCGCGACTCGCGGTAGCGCTCCAGCGCCGCCGCCGGCACACCGCTCTGCCGCGCCACCTCGAGCCGGTGCTCGAGCGCCGCCCTCGGGTCGTCGGCGAGCAGGCGGATGTGCTCCCAGGCGGGGTGCATCCAGAGCTCGCAGCCGGCGCCATCGACGATCGGCGCCGCCAGCCCGTAGTGGTCGGAGTGCGAATGCGTGCAGACGAGCAGCCGCACGTCCTCGAGCCCGAAGCCGGCCTGGGCCAGCGCCAGGTCGAGCTGGCGCATCCGCCCCTTGCCGCCGATCCCGGTGTCGAAGAGGACGATGCCGCCGTCGGACGCCACCGCCCAGGCGTTGCCGTGCGGCACCCCCGGCCAGGGCAGGGGCAGCCGCAGCCGCCAGACGCCGGGCAGGGCCTTCTCCGTGCGCGGCGCCTCGGGCCGCTTGCGATCCTCCGCCATCGCGGCGGCACATTACTTCCCGACGCCCGCCCCCCTGGGGAGGCTCGGATAGGTTGCGCGCGGCAGATGGATTCGAGCGGTCCAAAGCGCGCCGGCCTCGTCCTCGCCGCGCTGATCCTCGTCGCGGCGGTGGCGAACCTCAACCTCGCCGTCGCCAACGTCGCCCTGCCGGACATCGGCAAGGCCTTCGACGCCGGCCAGACGACGCTCAACCTCGTCGCCGTCGGCTACTCGCTCGGGCTGGCCACCTCGGTGCTCTACCTCGGCGCCCTCGGCGACCGCTACGGGCGCAAGGGGATGTTGATGCTGGGCATGGGGCTCTCCATCCCCGCCTCGCTGCTGGCCGGCCTCGCCCCCTCGATCGGAGTCCTCTTCGCCGCCCGCGTGCTCGGCGGGGTCGCCGCCGGGATGGCCTTCCCCACCACGCTGGCGCTGATCACGGCACTCTGGTCGGGCAAGGCGCGAACCCGCTCGATCGCGCTCTGGTCGGCGATCGGCGGCGCCATCGCCTCGCTCGGCCCGCTCCTCTCGGGCGGCCTGCTCGAGCAGTTCGAGTGGGGCTCGGTCTTCCTCGTCACCCTGCCGCTGGCGGCGCTCGCCCTCCTGCTCGCCTGGCGCTACGTCCCGGCTCACGTCAACGAGGCGACCGACCCGGTCGACAACCTCGGCGGCATCCTCTCGGTGCTGCTGGTCGCCGCGCTCGTGCTGGGGATCAACCTGGCGCCGGTGCCCGGCAAGGAGGCGTTGGCAATCGGGCTCGGGCTTATCGCCCTGGCGGCGATCGGCGCCTTCGTGCTGCGCCAGCGGCGCGCGCCCTCGCCCCTGTACGACCTGGAGGTGGCGAGGCGGCGCACCTTCTGGGTCGCCGCCTGCGCCGGCCTGATCGTCTTCGGCTCGCTGATGGGAGCGATGTTCATCGGCCAGCAGTTCCTCCAGAACGTGCTCGACTACTCGACCCTCGACTCCGGCCTGGCGATCCTGCCGGCGGCGGTCCTGATGGTGATCGTGGCGCCGCGCTCGGCCAAGCTGGTCGAGGCCCGCGGCGCCCGCTTCACGCTGCTGCTCGGCTACGCCTTCTGCGTGCTCGGCTTCGCCGTCATGCTGCTGCTCTGGAAGCAGGGCATCCCCTACTGGAAGGTCGGCCTCGGCTACGCCCTGGTCGGCGTCGGCGTCGGCTTCGCCGGCACGCCCGCCTCGCGCTCGCTGACCAGCTCGGTGCCGGTGCGGCGAGCCGGCATGGCGTCCGGGACCGCCGACCTGCAGCGCGACCTCGGCGGGGCGATCATGCAATCGATCCTCGGCGCCCTGCTGACGGCCGGCTACGCCGCCTCCGCCAGCGAGCTGATCGCCGCCTCCCCGAACGCCGACAAGGTCAGCGACGAGGTGCAGGGCGAGCTGACCAAGTCCTTCGCCAGCGCCGCTGACCTCGCCGAGCAGTACCCGCGCTACTCCGAGCAGATCGTCGCCGCCGCCAAGGCCTCCTTCCTGCAGGGCGACGAGTGGGCCTACGCGGCCGGCATCGTCGCGATCCTGCTCGGCGCCGCCCTCGTCTTCTTCGCCTTCCCCAAGCGCGACGAGGAGCGGGCGCTCCTGGAGCGCTACGCCGCCGAAGACAGCTAACCGACCGTTCCGGTGCGCCTTATGCACCCAGGGGGGGCATAAGGCGCACCGGAACGGGGGATCAGCTCGTCGCGAGGCCGATCGCCAGCAGCGGGAAGGCGAGGACGACGCCCATGAAGGCGCCGAGCGCGGCGCCGGTGCGCAGCCCCGTCGAGGGCGAGCGAGCGCCGGCGAAGACGCCGATCAGGAAGATCGCCCCGGCGAGAACCAGCCCTATCCAGAACACGTCCGGCATCGGCGCGCGCGAGCCTATCGAAACCCCCCCGCCGACGGGGAGGAGTTCGGGGCGGCGGGGGGAACGGAGCGGCATGGGCGACGCGGACGGGTCGGGCAAGACGCTGGTCTTGGCGGCGATGATCTTCGCCGTCGCGATGACCTTCATCGACATGACGATCGTGGCGATCGCCGTGCCGAGCCTGCAGGACGACCTCTCGCTCTCCTCGACCGGGGTGCAGTGGATCGTCAACGGCTACCTGCTCTCGCTCTCGGCCCTCTTCGCCTTCGGCGGCCGCCTCGCCGACATCGCCGGCCACCGCAGCATGGTCGTGCTCGGCGTGATCGTCTTCGCCACCGCCTCGGCGCTCTGCGGCGCCACGCCGACCGGCAGCCTCGACGAGGCCTGGATCGTCACCTTCCGGGTGATCCAGGGGGCCGGCGCGGCGATCATGTTCCCGGCGGCGCTGGCGATCGTCCTCGCCGCCTTCCCGGTCGCCGAACGCGGCCGCGCGATGGCGATCTTCTTCGCGATCACCGGCGGGCTGACCGCGATCGGGCCGCTCGCCGGCGGCTACCTGGTCGAGGTCACCTGGCGGGCGATCTTCTGGGTCAACGTCCCGGTCGCGATCATCGCCCTCGTCCTCACCGCGATCTCCAAGCCGGCCAACGCGAAGCAGCCGGCGCCGCTCGACTACCGCGGCACGGTGCTCGTCTCCGGCGGCATGGGCCTCGCCGTGCTCGGCCTGCAACAGTCGAGCGTCTGGGGCTGGGGCAGCGCGGTCACCTGGATCTGCATCGCCGCCGGGATCGCCCTGATCGCCGCCTTCGTCCTCTACGAGCTGCGCGCCGAGAACCCGCTGATCCAGATCCGCAGCTTCGCCGACCGCGCCTTCGCGGCCGACAACGCGATCCTCTTCCTGCTGATGGTCCCCTTCGTCCCGCTCTTCTTCTTCGCCAGCATGTACGCGCAGATCTCGCTCGGCGAAAGCGCCTCCGAAACTGGGCTCTACCTGCTGATCTTCTTCGCCGGCTTCGCCACCGCCTCGCAGCTGGGCGGGCGCATCCTCGACCGGGTGGGGGCGCGGCCCTCGGTGGTGGTCGGCTGCGCCGTCGCCGCGGCCGGCTTCGCCCTCTGGGCGCAGTCGCTGCCCGACCTCTCGGTCGGCGCGCAGTGGCCCTTCATCGTCCTCACCGGCGCCGGCGTCGGGCTCGTCCTCGCCCCGGCCAACACCGACGCGCTCAACCGCGTGCCGGCGAGCCGCTACGGCGAGGCGACCGGGATCACCCAGACGGTGCGCAACTTCGGCTCCAGCCTCGGCATGGCCGTGCTGGGCACGATCCTGATCCTCGAGAACAAGTCGAACCTGGAGTCGACGCTCGGCGCCGAGGGCGTGCCGAAGGGGCAGGCGGACGAAATCGCCGACGCGATCAGCCAGGGGGGCTCGAGCAACAGCGCCGAGTTCGCCGAAGTCGCCGGCGCGCAGGCCAAGCAGCTCTTCGCCGCGGTGCAGCACGACTTCGCGCTCGCCTCGCGCACGGTCTTCTACGCGATGGCGGTGACGATGGCGATCGCCTTCGTCGTCGCCCTGGTGACGATGCCGGCGGGCAAGGTCGAAGACTCGGACGAGCAGCCCGGCGCTGGTACGTTGGCCGGGTGACTGCCCGGCCGCGCCGTCCGGCCCTCGCGCTCGCGATCCTCGCCCTGCTCGGCCTGCCCGGCGGCGCCGCCGCGGCGTCCTCCTCCGGCGCGGGGAGCGGGAGCGCCGCCGAACGCCTGATCGAGGCCTACGCGCCGATCGTGATGGTCCGCGAGCAGGAGGACCCGCCCTGCGACATCACGCGAGAGCAGTACGAGCCGACCACGGTCGACACGGTGCTCGGCAACCCGACCGTGCGGCTCACCGAAGCCCCCGGCAGCGAGGAAGTCGAGCTGAAGCGGGCGCCGAGCGCCGACGACATCGCCGGGCTCGGCGAAGGCCACCACCTCGACCTGCGCGGCGACCCGCTCGGCGACACCTGCGTCTACGCCCGCGACTTCGCCCGGCTGAAGCGCGAAGGCAGGGCGCCGCCCACCACCTACGTCCACCTCGCCCGCGAGGCGGGGCGAGGTGGTCTCGCCGTCCAGTACTGGTTCTTCTGGTACTTCAACCAGTTCAACGACCTGCACGAGGGCGACTGGGAGGGCATGCAGGTCGTCTTCGACTCCTCCGACCCGGCCCAGGCGCTGCGCGAAGGGCCGAGCGAGATCGGCCTCTTCCAGCACGGCGGCGGCGAGAGGGGGGCCTGGGAAGAAGGCAAGGTCGAGAAGGAGGGCACGCACCCGGTCGTCTATGCCGCGGCGGGCTCGCACGCGACCTTCTACGAGGCCGCCGTCTACGTCGAGAACGGCCGCAAGGGCTCCGGCGTCGGCTGCGACGACACCAGCGCGCCGCTGCGCCGCATCGAGCCGCGACCGGTCCAGGTCCCGACCCGCCCGGGGCCCGGCAGCGAGCACGCCTGGCTCGCCTACGAGGGTCGCTGGGGCCAGCTCGAGAAGGGCTTCAACAACGGCCCGACCGGACCGGCGACGAAGGGGCGCTGGCTCGAACCGCTGACCTGGATGGAGGAAATCCGCTCGACCAGCCCGCGCCTGCCGGCGGGGTCGGTGCTCGGCCCGACCGTGACCAGGGCCTTCTGCGGCACGGTCGCCGACGTCACCTCCTTCCTCAACCACACCGAGGACTCGCCCTGGCTGAAGCTGGCGATCCCGCTCGCCCTCCTGGCGCTGGTCGCCTTCGTCGCCTGGCGGACGCGCTGGGGTCCCGTCGAGCTGGAGGAGCTGCGCGCCCGGCGCGCCTTCGGGCAGCTGCTGCGCACGGCGGCGGCGCTCTACCGCCGCCACTGGCGCGCCTTCGCCCCGATCGGCCTCACCGCGATCCCGATCGTCGGCGGCACGACGGCGCTGAGCTGGCTGCTGACCGGCGACACCGGCCGGCGGATCGACGATTCGGTCGGGCTCTCGGGGCTGCACGTCGCGCTCGGCGAACTGATCGCCGCGATCGGCGCGCCGGTCGCCTCGGCCGTCGTCGCCGCCACCGCGATCGTCGCCGTGCGCGAGATCGCCGCCGGCCGCGCGACCGGCTTCGGCCGCGCCTACGCCGGCATGTGGCGCCGCTTCCGCCGCGTCGTCGGCGCCGAGCTGCTGGTCACGCTGGCGGTGATCCTGATGGCGCTCAGCGTCGTCGGCCTGCCCTTCGCGGCCTGGAAGTACGTCGGCTGGCTCTTCGTCCAGCAGCAGATCCTCTTCGAGGACCGCTCGATCCGCGCGGCGATGCGGGGCAGCTCCGCCCTGGTGCGGGGGCGCTGGTGGTACACGCTGCGCGTCGCCGCCTTCCTCTGGCTGGTCGGCGTCGTCGCCGGCCCGATGCTCGGCTTCGCGCTGATCTTCACCGACATCTCGCTGGTCCTGATCAACGCGATCGGGGCCGCCGTCTTCGCCCTGCTCGTGCCCTACGTGGCGATCGGCCAGACGCTGCTCTACTTCGACCTCGAGGCCGAGCCCGTGCGGGCGCCGGCGCGGCGGCGGCGCGACCGCCTCGTCCGGCGGACCGTCCGAGCGGGGACCTGACCCGGTAGGTTTGCCGGCGTGAAACTTCTTGCCTTCAGCGATCTGCACCGCGACATCGGACGGGCGGAGAAGCTGGTGAGGATGGCCGAGAAGGCGGATGTGGTGATCGGGGCCGGCGACTTCGCCTCCGTGCACGAGGGGCTGGAGGAGACGATCGACGTGCTGGCGGCGATCGACGCGCCGACGGTGCTCGTCCCCGGCAACAACGAGACCGACGAGGCGCTGCGCGAGGCCACCGCCGGGTGGAAGGCGGCGACCGTGCTGCACGGGGGGGCGACGACGATCGGCGGCGTCGAGTTCTTCGGCCTCGGCGCCGGCATCCCCGTCACCCCCTGGGACTGGAGCTTCGACGTCGACGAGGAGAACGCCGCGGTGATGCTCACCCTCTGCCCCGACGGCGCGGTCCTCGTCCTCCACTCTCCCCCCTTCGAGCACTGCGACTCCAACGGCGCCGGCGACCACTTCGGCAGCCGCACGCTGCTGCGCACGATCGAGGGACACTCGCCCCGCCTCGTCGTCTGCGGCCACATCCACGAGTCCTGGGGCTGCGAGAGCAGGATCGGCGACACGCCGATCCGCAACCTCGGGCCCAAGGGCACCTGGCTCGAGGTTTGAGGCCGGTAGCCCGGCCCTACCGGCCCCGGAACCGCGGCTCGCGCTTCTCGACGAAGGCGCTCGCCGCCTCCCGCGCGTCCTCGCTCGCGCAGAGCACGCCGATCGTCTGCTTCTCCAGGTTGAGCGTCGCCCCCATGTCCGCTTCCAGGGCCTGCTGGGCGAGGCGCTTGTGGGCGAGCACGGCGAGCGGCGCGCCGCGCAGCACCTCGCGCACGAGCGCCTCGGCCGCCTCGTCGGCCTCGCCGGCGGGGACGAGGCGGTTGACCATGCCGATCTCATACGCCTCCTCGGCGTCGAGGAAGCGGCCGGTGAGGAAGAGGTCGCGCGCCCGCGCGGCGCCGATCGCCTGCGCGAGCAGCTTGGTCACGCCGCCGGTGACGCTCATCCCGGCCCGCGTCTCGGGGAAGCCGAACCGTGCGTCCTCGGCGGCGACGACCAGGTCGCAGTCGAGGGCGATCTCGCAGCCGGCGCCGAGCGCGTAGCCGCACACGCTCGCGACGACCACCTTGTCGGCGCCCCGGATCAGGCGGGCGACCTCCTGCAGGCCCTCCGTCGTCGTCTCGATCAGGCCCGAGATCGTCAGCCGCCCCGAGCCGAGGTCGTCGAACTCGCGCACCATCTCGCCCAGGTCGGCGCCGGCGCTGAACGAGTCGCCGGCGCCGGCGATGACGATCGCCCGCACCGCCTCGTCGCCGGCGGCCTCGCGCAGGCGCTCGCCGAGCAGCCGGATCTCCTCGCTGCTCACCGCGTTCCTCACCCGCGGGCGGTTGATGCGGATCCAGCCGATCCCGTCGCGCTTCTCGTAGAGGACCGACGCCGTCACCTGCTGCCCCTCAACGGCCTGACCACCTGCAGCTCGCTCGCGCTCGCCTCCGCGGCCGCGCCGAGCGCGTCGTGGAACTGCTCGAGGGGGTATTCGCGAAAGGAGTAGGGGGAGAGGTCGAGCAGCCCGGCGGCGGCCAGGTCGACCGCGCGGGCGAAGTCCTCCTGCGTCTTGCCGAAGCACGGCTTGATCTCGGCCTCCTTCTGGATCACTTCCCCGTAGTAGTCCGGGAAGGAGGTGGAGACGCCGTCCAGGGCGCCGATCAGGAGGGTCGTGCCGCGGGCGCGGGTGCTGCGGATGGCGCCCTCGATCGTCGCCGCGACGCCGACCACCTCCAGCGCGACGTCGACCCCCTCCCCGACCGCCTCGGCGAGGGCGCTGTCGTCCCCCGCCTCGACCGTCGCCGTGGCCCCACAGCGCGCCGCGAAGGCGAGCGCCGCCGGATCGCTGTCGACGGCGACGATGCGCGAGGCGCCGTAGGCCCGGGCCACGCCGATCGCGGCCGAGCCCACGTAGCCGCAGCCGAAGACCGCCAGCGTGAACCCTTCCCGCCTCTCGGCCCGCTCGAGCGCGTGGACGAGCAGGGCCATGTTGGGCAGCAGCGTCGCCTCGGCCAGCGAGACGGCGGCCGGGACGGGGATCGCCGCCCACTCGGGCACGGCGACGAACTCGGCGAGGGCGCCGGCCGTACCTGAGTCGATGCCCAGCATCGCCGAGCGGCGGCAGAGGTTGTCCAGGCCGCTGCAGCAGTAGGCGCAGTGGCCGCAGTTGACGAAGCCGTTGATCGCGACGCGCTCGCCGACCCGCAGGGCGGTCACCGCCGGGCCCACCGCCTCGACCCGGCCCGCCCCCCGGTAGCCGGGGATGTGCGGGAAGCGGAAGTGGGGCGCGTCGCGGACCGGCCCGTGGCCGGCGAGGACCTTGAGCACGTCGCCGCCGATCTGGCAGGCGCCGACCCCGACGAGCACCTCGTAGGGGCCCGGGACCGGCCGCTCGACCTCCTCGACCCGGGCGGGGCCGCCGAAGCCGTGGTAGCGCACCGCCTTCATCGCCGCGCTACCCCCCGGCTCCCCAGACCCGCTCGTAGTGCGCCGCGCGCTCGTCGTAGCGGCGCAGCAGCGCCGCCGCCCGCGGCGGGATCGTCGCCCGCTCGGGCTCCGCGCCGGCGAAGCCGCGGATCGCCTCGACCGAGTCCCACTCGGTGACGACGAGGAACTCGACCTCGTCCCCGCCCGCCTCGCGCCGCAGCAGCGTCGCCCCGCGGAAGCCGGCGAGCCCCTCCATCGCGGGCAGCACCTCGCCGGCGACCAGCGATTCGTACTCGCTCGCGCGCGCGCGAGCGGCCCAGCCGCGCCAGACCCTGCTGACCGCCATCTCACCGCCCGCCCCCGCGGCGGCGCCCGTCCCGGCTACCCGTCGCGCTCATACCAGATCACCCGGTGCTCGTCGAAGGAGACGTGGCGACCGGCCGGGATCGGCAGCGTCGTCATCGGGTGCTCGACGATCGCCGGGCCCTCGACGCGGTTGCCCGACTCGAGCCGGTCCATGTCCCAGACCTCGGTCTCGACCCACCCCTCGCCCCAGTGCACGCGCCGGCTCCCCTTGCGGGCGGACCGCGCCGGGACCCGCTCCCGCATCGGATGCTTGCGGATCGTCGGCGTCACCTTCGGCACCGCCGCGTCGAGGAAGACGCCGGTGACGAGGTAGCCGGCCTCCGAGTGGCGGGCGCCGGCTGGGTAGGTCTTCGCGTAGGTGCGCTCGAACGCCTCGCAGGCGGCGTCAACGTCCGCCGCCGTCTCGATGCGGCTCTTGTCGACGTAGGCATTCCAGCTCGAGAAGAGCTGGCCGACGTAGCGCGCGGCGATGCCGTGGCGCAGCGTCACCTGGTCGCTGGAGAAGCCCTCGGCCTCGAGCTCCCGCACGGCCTGGCGCTCGAGCTGCGCCCAGGCGTCGTTCATCGCCGCCGCGAGGTCCACCTTCTCGCCCCCCGACAGCTCCGGCAGGAAGGCGCAGTTGACCGCCTTCTCGTAGCGGTGGAAGTATTCGGCCATCGCCGCCCCGAAGGCGGAGAAGGCGGCGGCCCAGGGGACCGTCGCCAGGCCGCCGAACTCGACGTGCCCCTCCATCCCCCAGAGGTGCAGCGGCCCGGCGCCGCCGTAGACGAGGATCGTGTACTCGAGCGGGTCATAGCCCTTGGCGGCGACGGTGTCCCCGATCAGGTCCTGGAGCATGGCGTGCTGGAGGTCGAGCACGCCGGCCGCGGCGGTGTACAGGTCGAGGCCGAGCGGCTCGGCCAGCCGCTCCTCCAGGGCGCGCTTGGCCCGCTCGCGATCGAGCGTCACCTTGCCGCCGAGGAAGTTGTCGGGCGAGAGCAGCCCGAGCACGACGCTGACGTCGCTGATCGTGATCTCGGGGTGGTCGAGGCAGACGCCGACGTGGTACCCGGCGCTCTTCGGCCCCAGGTGGACCCGCTTCATCGCCGGGTCGGCGTGGATCTCGGTGCCGGCGCCGGCGCCGATCGACTGCAGGTCGAGCATCGGCATGTTGAGGCGGTGCCCGGCGAAGTTCGGTTCGGTCGTCAGCGAGAGCTCGCGCTCGACCAGCAGGCCCACCTCGAAGGAGGTGCCGCCGAGGTCGACGCAGGCCAGGTTGGGCAGGTCGAGGATCTCCGCCATCGCCTTGCCGCCGAGCAGGCCCCCGACCGGCCCGGAGACGAAGGTCTCGTAGAGGCGCGGGTAGCGGATGTCGACCGCGGCGCCGTAGCCGACCAGGGTCTGCAGCGGGCCGCGCAGGCCGGCGTCGCTGGCGGCGCCCTCGACCCGTTCCAGCCCCTGCCTGCAGATCTCCCCGGCGGCGCACTCGACCAGCAGGCTCTTGACGCGGGCGTTCTCCTTCTGCCGCGGGCAGATGTCGACCGAGCAGGTCACCGAGACGTCGCCGCCGCTCTCGGCCACCGCCTCGCGCGCGATCTCGGCCGCGCGGTGCTCGTGGGCGGGGTTCGCGTGCGAGTTGAGGAAGCAGACGCCGATCGCCTCGACGCCCTGCTCGAGCAGCTCCTCGACGGCGCGGCGGACGCCCTCCTCGTCGAGCGGGATGACGACCTTGCCGGCCGGGTAGTGGACGCCGGGCGGCAGGTAGTTGCCGGCCGCGACCCGCTCGGTGACCGCCTTCACGTTCCTGCGCTCGACCAGCGGGCGCGGGTGCTCGTGCAGCTGGTACTTCCAGAGGTCGGTCGGGTGGTGGTCGAGCCAGGTGAAGGCGCGGTCCAGCGTCGGCATGTCGCGCTGCCCGATCGAGACGAGCAGGCCGACCGACTTGCCCTCGCCGGTGAGCAGGGCGTTGGCGCCGACCGTCCCCGTGTAGAGGTCGGACTCGGTGCCGGCGTGGACCGTCTCGCTGTCCAGGCCCCAGAAGCCGCAGGCGTCCGCCACCGACTCCAGGTAGCTGCCGGACTCGTCCCCGATGCTGCTCAGCGCCTTGCCCAGCGCCCACTCGCCCTTCTCGTCGACGAGGAAGGTGTCGGTCATCGTCCCGCCCGCGTCGAGGGCGAGCTGGTAGCGGCGCCCGTTGCTCGACATCACGCGTCCTCCTCCCGCGCCCAGGCCGCCGTGCGCGCGGCGGTGCGGTCCTCGAACCACTCCGGGTCGGCGTCGGCGAGGGGCCGGCCGCCCAGCTCGTGGACGGCGTCGACGTCGGGCAGCACCTCGAACAGCGGCGGGTAGCCGACCGGCACCACCTCGACCCCCAGCTGCGACTGGCAGCCCGGGCAGTAGTACTCGCGCACCTCGACGTAGTCGGGGTCGGGGGCGACGACGGTGAACACCTCCCGCACCTGCTCCTCGCTGCGGCGGCAGTGGACCAGGCAGCCGAGCTTCCAGTTCACCCTGTAGTCGCCGAACTCCTGGCCGCAGTCGCACTTGGTCACCCGCCCGCCGTCCTCCTTGGCGACGACGTAGAGATGGTCGGAGAGGCGGGCGAGGATGCGCTCGGGCCACTCCACCCGCTCCTGCAGCACTTCCAGGTACTTCCAGAAGCGGTCCTCGTCCTTGCTCGGCATCCGCACCAGCTCGTGGACCATCTCGAGTGGCAGCTCGCCGTCCACGAGGCGGCGGATGTTCTCCTTCGAGGTCAACCGGTCATCGGTCATCTCCGTTCCTCCTTCGCTCAGATCTCGTGGTCGTCCGGCAGCTGCCAGAACCCGTAGAAGTGCTCGCGCCAGTGCGGGTAGCTGGCGCTGTCCCTGAACATCTCGCCGATCTCCGCGACCCCGAAGTCGCCGTCGAGGACCCGCTGGCGCTCCTCGCGGTAGAGCTCCGCGAAGGGCACCGCGCGGCGCTTGCGCTCGGCGCGAATGCGCTCCCGCTCGCGGCCGCTGGCCTGCTCGTCGCCGACCCAGCCTTCGCCGGCGCGCTCGACCACGGCGCCGTAGACGCCGCGGGCGACCGCGGTCGAGATCCAGCCCTTCTCCACGTCCTCGACGACCAGGTCGAGGTGGCGGTCGATCGGGTCCCCCCAGGCGCTGCCGGCATGGTGGGCGTGGCAGACGAGGTCGCCGTGCTCGACCAGGACGGGCGGGCACTCGTGGCCGCCGAACTCCTGGATCCGCTCGACCTCCAGCTCGCCGCGCGCGACCATCTCCTTGGCCTCGGCGAAGTCGCTGGGCAGGCGCTCCCCCCGCTCGGCCAGCTGCGGCGCGTTGGTGCCGTGGAAGAACACCGTCTTGCTGTTCAGGTGGGGGTAGCCGCCGCAGACCCCCATCGCGACGGCGTTCATCTTGCTGCCGGCGAAGCCGCAGGCGTTGAGGGTGAGGTACTCGCCCGGGTCGCAGACCATCTGCGTCAGGGCGATCCCGATCGCGCCGCGGTGGCGGCCGTGGGCGCAGTAGTCGGGGATCAGGCTGCGCGATAGGACGAGCAGCGGCGGCTCGACGTACTCCCACTCCTCGGCCTCGCCGAAGTCGCCCTCGGGGTTGCCGGCGCCGAGCGTCATCGCCTCGCCGTCGCGCCAGGACGACGGCCCCCGCGGCTCGCCGCCCTCATAGGTGAAGTCGCCGATCGCCCAGCCGATCCCCTCGGTGGCCGTGCCCTCCCCGCCGAACAGCTCCCAGTCGTGCTCGAGCAGGTAGGCCTCCTCGAGGAAGCCGCGCAGGAAGGCGGAGAACCCCCAGGTGCGGGCGGCGAGGACGCCGTGCCAGGAGCCCATCGCGTTGCCGAAGGCGGCGCTGACGTCGTCCCGGGTCGGGTTGGCCAGCGAGCCGAGCGGGCGCTCGTACTCGAGCACGTGGTACAGGGCGGTGTTGACCAGCGGCGTCTGCCCGATGAAGCCGATGCTGCTGAAGGTGGCGCCCATCTTGAACGGGCCCTCGTAGCCGTTGACCCAGAAGTAGTCCTGGCTGCTGGTGCCGTCGAGGTCGATGCGGCACTCGCCCTCCGGCGTCAGCCGCGTGGTGTGGTTGTGGTGGGTTACCCAGTTGCGGTCGGCCTGGGGGAAGAGCGACTCCATCAGGCCCCGGTACTCGATCGGGCGGAACAGGGTCTGCCGGTAGCGGCCCGGCATCATCCAGTTCCGGAAGCGGTAGGCGACCGCCCGGCGCTCGCGCTCGAGCACCTCGCGCAGGCCGCGCTTGAAGTACTCCAGGCCGAAGTCGCGGATGATCTCCAGCACGCGGTCGCGCAGCATCACCGCGCCGGTCAGCCTCATCTTCTCGTCGAGGATGTTCAGCGAGCCGGTGCGGGTGCGGCCGGCGAGCATGCGCAGGTGGGGCTCATAGTGGATGTAGGTGTCGTCGACCCGCTCGCCGATCACGGTGGGGCCGTAGGTGAGGCCGTCGCAGTAGGTGGTCGGCGAGAAGATCGGCACCCCGCCCGCGCAGATCGCGTGGCCGCTGTCGGCGACGTGGTTGGCGCCGGTCACCCAGCAGACCAGGTCGCCCTCGTAGAACACCGGCAGGTAGGTGTACATGTCGGTCGGGTGGGGGCAGCCGGCGCGGGGGTCGTTGCAGCCCCAGATGTCCGTCTCGCGGATGCCGGGGTTCTCCTCGCAGTCGCGCTCGACCATCTTCCTGACCATGATCGGGAAGCTGCCGATGTGGCCGGCGAGCCCCGCCGAGGCGGCGACGACCTCGCCCTCGGGCACGGCGAGCATGTCGACCAGCTCCGCCATCCCCACCGCCGCCGGCGAGCCGGAGACGTACTTGGAGGTCTCGCGGGCGGTGTTGACCGCGGCGAAGAGCCGCCACTGGAACTTGTCGAACTTGATCGGGTCGGCTTCCATCAGCTCCAGCCGCTCGATCCCGAACAGGTGCCCGGTCTCGCGAATCGCCGTGTCGAACTCCTCGATCCGCCGCGCCAGGCCCACGTCGGCGCCCTTCAGCGAGGGCCGCCCGGCGGCGGCGCGCTTGCGGCCTCCGCGGTCCATCTCCGCTGCCTGTGCTGTGGTGTCGACGGTCGCCATCTCTCCTCCTATGTGGGGTTCCCGGATCGCCCGCCGCCCAAGCCGCGCGGGGCGTCGGCGACGAACGTCGTGGTTGCCAAGAGCTCTGTCAGGTCGTCGAGCCGATCGAGGTCCCAGATCAGCTCCAGGGTCCGCTCGCGGGCGGGGGCGGAGAGCACGTCTCCGACGAAGGCCCGGTACAGGCCCGAGAGCTCCTCCCGCGACAGCGGCTCGGCCGGCGAGCCCCGCGCGGTCATGCGCTCGCGCTCGAAGCTGCCCCCGCCGGCGGTGCGGACGAGGACCGAGGTCGGCTCCGAGAGCGAGACGCTGAAGGGGAGGTCCGGGTCGATGCTGACGCGCACCTTCTTGCGGGCGGCGACGAAGCGGCCGTCGGCGGCGGCGGGCAGGGCGACGTCGCGCAGGGCGACGCCACCGGTGAGCGCCGCCACGCCGAGGGCGTGCTGGAAGCTGAACTGGAGGTCGCCGACGGTGCGCGGGTGGGGCCGGTCGCAGCTCTCCTCGCCCGGCCCGGTGCGCACCTCGATGCTCTCGATGTCCTCGTAGCCGAGGCGGTTCTCCTCGCACAGCTCGAGCAGCGCGTCGAGCTGGCGGTGGATCAGGAAGCAGACCGGGTACTTCTTGATCCACATCTCCTCGAAGTGCCAGCGGTCCATCAGCTTCGCGCGCGCCTCCTCGAGCTCCACTCCCGGCGCCCGCAGGCCGGCGAACCCGCTCAGCTCGGCGTTGCCGGTGAGGCCGAGCCGGGCCAGCTCGGCGGCGATCAGGCCCTGCAGGCCGTGCAGCGCCGACTCGAGGAAGTGGGCGTCGGTCCCCATGCTCACCTCGGCCATCGGCGCCGCGGAGAGGCCCATCCCCAGCGCCGCCTCGATCTGCTCCGGCGGCATCGCCATCGCCTTCGCGGCGGCGGCCGCGCAGCCCATCGCGGCGGTGGGCGGCAGGACCATCCCGGCGGGGGTGGCGTCGAAGGGGAGGCAGGTGCGGTAGTGGACCTCGAGCCCGGCCACCACGGCCTCGAGCAGCTCCCTGCCGGAGAGCCCCAGGCGCTCGGCGAGCGTCAGTGCCACGGGGATCACGGTGATGTCCCAGGAGACGCCGCCGGGGCTGTGGGCGACGTCCTCCAGCTCGCTGCTGTGGCCGGTGAAGACGTTGACCAGCGCCGCGTCCCAGGCCGAGGTGCGGAAGCCGAAGCCGATCGCGCCGACCTCCTCGGGGAGCTTCCGCTCCCGGGTCAGGGCGGCGAGCCGTGCCGCGGAGGGGGACTTCGATCCGCCCAGCGCGGCGGCGAACGTCTTCAGCACCAGCCCCTTGGCGAACTCGACGGCGGAGTCCGGGACCTGCTCGAGGGAGAGGTCCGACGTGAAGGCGGCCAGCGCCCCGGCGATCGAGGGCTCGGGGGCCCGCTGGCCGTCGCGCGTCTCCAGCTCCGGGCTCACGCCTCCGCCCTCGCCCTCTCGGCGTCCCAGGCGCCCGCCGTCCCCCGCTCGCGCAGCGCCGCCTTCTGGACCTTGCCGGTGTCCGTCTTGGGCAGCGCCGCGAGCACGCGGATGTAGCGCGGCACCATGAAGCGCGGCGCCCGCGCGGTGAGGAACTCGTGCAGCTGGGCCGGGTCGAGCTCCCCCTCGCCGCCGGCGACGGCGCAGACGAGGATCTCCTCCTCGGTGTGCTCGGAGGCGACCCCGACGGCGGCGCTCTCGACCACCAGCGGGTGGGCGTTCACCTCGCGCTCCACCTCGAAGGAGGAGATGTTCTCGCCGCGCCGCCGGATCGCGTCGTGCTTGCGGTCGACGAAGTAGAAGTTCCCCCGGCCGTCGCGGTAGGCGATGTCGCCGGTGTGCAGCCAGCAGTTGCGGTAGGCCTCCGCCGTCGCCTCCGGGTTCCCCAGGTACCCCTTCATCGTCAGCCAGGGCTGCGGCGGGCGGACGGCGATCTCGCCGCTCCGCCCCGGGGGGACGGGCTCGTCGTCCTCGTCGAGGATCTCCACCTGCCAGCCGCGGCGGGCCCGCCCGCACTGGCGGGGGTCGTCGATCGAGAAGTCGGAGTGGATCGAGACGTTGGCCTCGGTCGAGCCGTAGGCGGTCGCCACCTCGACGCCGAAGCGGCGGCGGAAGTCGTCCAGCGCGGGCACGAGGGGCGAGATCAGCATCCGCGTCAGCGGGTTGCGGGCGTCGGCGCCCGTCTCGGGCTGGCCCTGGAGGAAGTTGGCCATCGCGCCGAGCAGGAAGCTGACGGTGGCACCGCACTCGGCGACGTCCGCCCAGAACCGCGAGACGCTGAACCGCTCCCTGATCACGGCGGCGCCGCCGCCGATCAGGGAGGCGTAGACGACGGCCCACTGGCCGGCGATGTGGAAGAGGGGCAAGGGCGCGTAGTAGACGTCGTCCCCGTCGAGCTCGAGCACATCCCGCACCGAGCTCGCGTACTCGTAGGCGTGGGCGTGGCTGACCAGGACCCCCTTGGAGGGCCCGGTCGTCCCCGACGTGTACATCAGCGCCATCGTGTCGCTGTAGGCGGGGCTCGCCGCCGGCAGGGCGGCGTCCTCGTCGAGGAGCTCGAGCGAGAGCACCGCCCTGCCCGGCAGCTCCGCCTCGCCCGCCGGCCCGCCGGCGAGGAGGACGGTCCTCAGCGAGGGGGGCAGCTCGCCGCCGAGCCGTGCCACCTCCTCGAGCATGGCGCCGTCGGCGATCAGGACCGCGGCGCCCGAGCTGGCGATCACGTGGCCCAGCAGCTGGCCCCGGTAGGCGGGGTTGACGGGGACCTCGACCGCCCCCAGCCTCGCCAGGGCGAGCCAGGCGAGGACGTAGAGCTCGGTGTTGGGCAGGAGCAGCAGGACCCTCTCGCCGGGGCCGACCCCCAGTCCCGCCAGCCGCCGCGCGAGCAGCTCGCTGCGGCGGTCGACCTCGGCCCGGCTCAGCTCGCCCCCGGTCGTGTGCAGCAGGGTGCGCTCGGGGGCGCGCTCGACCTGGTCGCGCAGCACGGTCGGCGCCGTCCGCTCCCGTCCCTCGTAGACGGTCATCACTAGACGGCCCGCCTCCGCCGCATCGCCACGGCGAGCGCGACGCCGACGATCAGGGCGCCCCCGTTCACGTAGTCGGCCACGTAGGGGGCGGCCCCGGCCAGGTTGAGGCCGCTGTTGAGCACGGCGAGGAAGAAGATCGCGACGAGGACGCCGCCGACGTTGTAGCGCCCCGGCTTGACCGAGGCGGCGCTGAGGAACGCCGCCGCCAGGGCGGGCAGCAGGAAGGCGGCGCCGGCGGAGGGGTCGGCGCCGCCCGCGCGGGCGACCGAGAGGACGCCCGCGGCCCCGCAGAGCGCCCCGGCCAGCACGAACGCCGTCGCCTGCACGAGCGTCGTGCGCACCCCGACCAGGCGCGCGGCGGAGGGGTTGGACCCCAACGCGTAGAGATGGCGGCCGTAGGGGGTGTGCTCGAGCAGGAACCAGACGGCGAGGGCGATGGCGGCCATCACCAGGGCGACGTTGGGGATGCGCAGGGTGTTGGAGCCGGCGAAGTGGGTGAGGCTCTGCGGGATGTCGGCGACGATCGAGACGCCGCCGGTCTTCTGGATGACCACGCCGGTGACGATCGTCGCCGTGCCCAGGGTGGTGACCACCGCGTCGAGGCCGACGCGCGAGACGAGCAGCGCGTTGACCGTGCCGACGAGGACGCCGAGGCCGACGCCGAGCATGACGGCGAGGACGATCGGCGTGCCGGCCGAGAGGGTGGCGGCGACGAACACCGCCGAGAGCCCCGTCACCGCGCCCACCGAGAGGTCGAAGCCGTTGGTGATGAGCGGCAGCAGGACGCCGATCGCGACGATCGCCAGCACAGCCTGGTTGGCGACGGTGATCTGCAGGTTGACCTCGGTGGGGAAGGTGTCCGCGGTCGCCGGCAGCAGCGAGAAGAAGAGCGCCGTGAGGGCGAGGAGGCCCAGCAGCGCGTAGGCCTCGAAGTAACGCGTCGCACCGGCGCCGAAGCGGCGCTTGCCGGCGGGGCGCGCGGCCGGGGCCTCCGGCGCGGCCGCCTCGCCGCGGGTCGCGGGGAGCCGGTCCGCCCTGCCTGCCTTCACCGGGGTCATGCAGCCTCCCGGGTGGAGTGGATCGCCGCGTCCAGGGCCGCCTCGTCGAGGCCGGGCTGGCGCAGCTCGGCGACGATCGCGCCGTCGCGGACGACCAGCGCCCGGTCGGAGAGCGCCGCCAGCTCCTCCACGTCGGAGGAGACGAGGAGCGCCGCCGCGCCCGCGTCCACGGCGCGGCGGATGAGCTGGTGGATCTCGGCCCGGGCGCCGACGTCGACGCCCTGGGTCGGCTCGTCGAGGAGCAGCGCCCGCGGCTCGCGGTGCAGCCAGCGGGCCAGCATCACCTTCTGCTGGTTGCCGCCCGAGAGCGAGGAGGCCGGTGCGTCGCTCGTCGCCCCCCTGACGAGGAACTTCCGCATCGCGGCGGCGGTGCCGGCGCGCTCCGCCGGGCGGCTGATCCGCCCCCAGCGGGTGAGCCCCTTCAGCGAGGCGATCGAGAGGTTCTCGCCGATCGTCAGGTCGGCGAAGAGCGAGTCGGCCCGGTTCTCCGGCAGGTAGCCGAGGCCGGCACGCTTGGCGTCGTCGGGATTGCGGAGCAGGACCGGCCTGCCGTCGATCGCGACCCTCGTCTCCCCCGGCGCGGCGCCGAAGAGGGCGCGGAGCAGGCCGCTGCGGCCCGAGCCGAGCAGGCCCGCCAAGCCGACCACCTCGCCGGCGCGCAGGGCGAGGCTCGCGCCTCCCCGGCCGAGGCGATCCGCCGCGAGCACGACCCGCGGGGCCTCCTCCGGCCGGGGCGCGGACGCGGCGCGGCGCGACTTCGCCGCCGTCACCTCGCGCCCGACCATCAGCGCCACCAGCTCGCCGTGGTCGATGCGCTCACGGGGGAGCGTCTCGACGACGACGCCGTCGCGCAGCACGGTCGCCCGATCGGCGACCTCGACCACCTCCTCGAGGCGGTGGGTCACGTAGACGACGGTCTGGCCGAGCGAGGCGCAGCGGCGCAGCGAGGCGAGCAGGAAGTCGACCTCGCCCTTGGGCAGGCTCGCCGTGGGCTCGTCGAGGACGAGGATCCCCTCGGTGGCGTCCGCCTGGTCCTGCAGGGCGCGCGCGATCGCCAGCATCACCCGCGTGGCCGGGCCGAGGTCGCGGACGACGGTGTCGGGGCGGGCGTCGATGCCGAAGCGCTCGAGCACGTCGGCGGTCCGCCGCCGCACCGCGGCCCAGCGGATGCGCCCACCCCAGCCGCGCTCGAAGCCGCGGCCGATGGCGAGGTTCTCGGCGACGGTCAGGTCGGGGAAGGTCGAGCTCTGCTGGTGGACGAAGCGCAGGCCGCCCGCGCGGGCCTCGCCGGGGGTGTGCGAGCGGGCCACGCGGCGGTCCCCGCGCAGCTCGATCGTCCCCGCGTCGGCGCAGACGACGCCCGCGAGGATCTTGATCAGCGTCGACTTGCCGGAGCCGTTCTCCCCGACGAGGGCGTGGATCGTGCCCGGCAGGACGTCGAAGGAGACGCCGCTCAGCGCCCGCGTCGCGCCGAACGCCTTGGAGATATCTCGCAGCCCAAGGGCGCCCGGGCCGGGTCGAGCAACCTCATTCATCAACACCCCACGCCCCGCGGTACGCCGACTTGAAGTCGACGTCGGTCGTCCAGCTCTCGCCGGCGGGAGGCAGGTTGTTCTCGCGGTCGACCATGCCCACGCCGACGCCGGAGGGCACCGGCTCCTGGCCGGCGAAGAGGCGGTTCATCGTGTCGATCGCGTGGTAGCCCTCCCATTCGATGTCGTAGACGAAGGCGGCGTCGATGCCGGCGTCCTGGCGAATCAGGTCCATCGCCGCCTCGCCGCCGACGCCGCCGGTGGAGAGCAGCTCGCGGCCCTGGCCCGTCGCCTGCCGCACGGCGGGGGCGACGGTGAGGGCGGGGTCGTCGTACTGCCCGGCGACGACGTTCGCTTCGGGGTGCTGCAGCAGGGACTGCTCGACTTTCTCGCGCAGCGGGCCCTCGAGGTCGGCGCCGACGAACTCGATCACGTCGACGATTTCGCAGTCGGGGCAGAGGGTCGCGATCTCCTCCTGGAACTCTTCGTGCATCAGGTTGAGCGCCCAGGCGTCGGTCTCGTGGAGCTCGATGATCTTCGCTTCGCCGTCGGTGTTGGCGATGATCCAGTCGGCGTTGGCCTGGATCTGGGCGCCGAGCCAGTCGGCGAAGGTGCCCTGGGTGAAGGAGATCTTCGCGTCGAAGAGCGAGGGGCCGTTCTGCTGCTGGTCGCTGCAGTCGGGCGCCTCGGCGGAGACGACCGTGATGCCGGCTTCCCGGGCCTGCCGCAGGGGTGCCTGGATCGAGGCGCAGTCGATCACGTAGAGGGCGATGCCGTCGGCCTGGTCGGTGATCGCCTGGCGGATGCACTGCGACCATTTGTCGGGGCTGAACTCGCCGTCGCAGGAGGTCGTCTCCCAGCCCATCGCCCTGGCCGCCTCGGTGGCGCCGCGGTCGAAGTCGGCCGAGGCGTCCTGGGCGAGGCCGAGGGTGATGATCCAGACGTTTTTGTTGGGCTGGGGCGGCGGCGAGTCCGAGGGGGGCGGCTGGAAGGTCTCCATCGAGTAGAAGCTGGCGAGCTTCTCTTCGGCCTGCTCGACGCCTTCCTCGGCGGAGACCGCGCCGGCGCTGGTCGTGGTTCCCTCGCCGCCTCCGTCGTCGTCGCCGCAGGCCACGACCGCGAAGCTGGCGACGCAAAGCGTGACTAGAACGATAAAGTATCTCAGCGGTTTAGTCATCGCGATATCTCCTCCGGTAGAGGCGTTACTATAACGATCAAGAAGATTATGTCAAGGGAAGGTGGTGGCTTGAGCAAAGCGCTTGGAGTGCCGGTTGGCCCTACCGATCGAACACCGCGTGGGGTCTTTCGACTTGCCGCCGGAAGGCAGCGACCGGCGGCCGCCGGTTGTCCAGCGAGGATGAGCCCGTGAGGGGGGGGAGCGAGCGCAGGAAGCCGACGATGAAGGACGTCGCCGAGCGCGCCGGCGTCTCAGTCCAGACGGTTTCCAATTTCGCCAACGGGCGCACGCACCTGATGGGCTCGGCGACCCAGGAGCGCGTCGCCGAGGCGATGGTCTTCCTCGACTACCGCCTCAACGTGACGGCGCGCGGGCTGCGCTCGGCGAAGACGCGCGAGATCGGCTTCCTGGTGGTGGACGACGAGGCCAAGTTCCTCGCCGACCCGATGAACGGGATGGTGATGGCCGGCTCGGGCGAGGTGACGAGCAGGCACGAATACGGGCTGCTGATCCAATCCGCCCGCCTGGGCGAGATCGACGACGGCCTGCTCCGCCCCCTGCTCGAGAACCGCGTCGACGGCGGCATTCTCTTCCTCTCCGGCTCGCCCCGGCAGCGGGACGTCTACATCCGTCGCGTGGTCGAGCTCGACCACCCCTTCGTCCTCTTCGGCGAGTCCCGCGAGGGCGCCCACCCCGCGGTCACGGCCGACAACGCGCACGGCGCCTTCCGGCTCGCCGAGCACCTGCTGGAGCGGGGCCACCGCCGGATCGCCTTCATCGCCGGCCAGGCCTCCTGGCCGATGATCGAACAGCGGCACGCCGGCTACCGGGCGGCGCTGCGCGAGCACGGGATCGAGCCCGCCCGCGAGCTGCAGCTCTTCCGCGGCCGCTTCGACCCCGCCGCCGGAGAGGCGATGGCGGAGGCGCTGCTGGAGCTGCGGGACCCCCCGACGGCGATCATGGCGGCGAACGACGTGCTCGCGCTGGGCGTGTTCCGGGCGGCGCAGCACCGGCGGCTGGCGATCCCCGCCGACGTCGCCATCACCGGCTTCAACGACTTCGACTTCGCCCCCTTCCTCGGCCCCGGCCTGACCACCGCCTCGGTCCCCATGTACGAGATGGGCAAGACGGCGGGGGCCATCGTCGTCGACCAGCTGGAGGGCCTCGACGGGGAGCGCCAAAAGGAGTTCCCGGCCGAGGTGATCATCCGCGGCTCCTCGTAGAGCCCGCCTCGAGCGCCTCCCCCCTCGCGCCCGGCGGTCCATCCGACCTTGACCGCACTGGAGCGTGGTCGAAGCGGATGCTTGGGACCTTGGTCGCGGGTCAGCCGGCGGAGGCCGCGCCGCCGGCCCGCTCGGAGAGCTTGCCGGCGCGGATCGTCGCCGCCATGTCCTTCGATTCCTCGCGGTAGACGCTGCCGTCCTCGAACTCGATCGTCGGGTACTTGTTCTGGGCCGAGATCCGCTTGAGCTCCTCCCGCTTGCCCGGCCGCAGCGGCCCGGTCACGACCTCGTACTCGATCCCCTGCTCGTCGAGCGCCTTCTGCACCCGCCAGCAGGGGTGCGCGTTCAGCTTGGCGAAGTTCGCGGAGCAGCGGTGGAGCTTGACTGCCATCGGTTACGCAAGCCTATAGGGCCGCCCGCGACCTTGCCAGCGCTGAGAGCATGTCGCGGCGATGGCGACGACCTTCCACCACGCCCGGGTCCGCTGGCGCGGCGGCAGCGACGGTGACCTCCGCGCCCACACGATCGAGCTGGCCGAGCAGCGGCTCGCCGCCTCCAGCGCCCCCGAGTTCGGCGGCGACGCCGCCCTGGCCGACCCCGAGGAGCTCTTCGTCGCCTCCCTGTCGAGCTGCCACATGCTCTGGTTCCTCGCCCTCGCCCGACACGAGGGGATCGGCGTGACCTCCTACGCGGACGAGGCCGAGGGAGAGATGGACGGCCGGCGCTTCGCCCGCGTCACCCTGCGCCCCCGCGTCGCCTTCGACGCGGAGATCGACAGCGAGCGGGTCGACTCCCTCCACAACCGGGCCCACCGGCGCTGCTTCGTCGCCAACAGCGTCGCCTGCCCGGTCGAGGTGGAGTGGCGCGACTGACGGTCTTCGGCGGATCGAGTCGCGCTGGAATCCGTGGCGTGTTGCCCCAGGGCAGGCCGATTCGATCTACGCCAGCGATCCGTCCGCGACCATCCACATGTGCTGTAGGTCGGTGACGGTCGCGACACGTTCGTAGTCGCGGTCGTAGTGAACGAGCGGGACGTCCGCGGCCTCCGCTGCGGCGGCGAGCAGCAGGTCGGCGGGCGGGACGCGGCGATGGTCGCCTTCGGGAGCCAGAAGGAGCTGGGCCTCGCGGGCACGGCTCCAGAGCTTGCTCGGCATCGGCACCGATTCGAAGGCGTCCAGGCGCTCAGCGACTCCACGCGCCCGGTCCTCGTTGGGGGCAAGGCGCGTCAGCTCGAGCACCACCAGGTCGCAGACCAGCACCCGTCCCGCCTCGACCTCGGCGTTGAACCACTCGGCGAGATGAGGGAAGCGGCGGTCCCGCACCCACGTCCAAACGCCGGTGTCGAAGAGCGCCCGGCCGGCGAGCTCGACCGGCCTCGCCACTTCGGCGGCGCTCAGAGCCGCTCCCGCCCTTCCCGAACCTCCTCGGGAGTCCCATCTATGTCACGGCGAACGTCGAAGCCCCGGAGCAGCCGCCGCCGCGTAGCCTCGCGCAGGGCGGCATTGACCGTCTCGCTCAGACCCTTCGTCCCCAGCTCCCGACGCGCAGCATCAAGCGCTCGATCATCGACATCAACCGTGGTGCGAGTCATCCGCATCATCGTAGCGCATCAAGTCCCGGGCTCACAGCCCCGTGCGCGAAGCAGGACCCCCGCAGGCCCGCTGGACTACGTGGAGCCCGATTCAAGCGGTTTCCGGCGAATCGGGTCCCGCTGGGATCGGCTGAAATCTGTGGGGCATGTTGCCCCATTCATTGCCCCAGCGTCAGGCGCCCGGAGACATCGTGCGCAAGCCGGCGAGTCTCGCGGCGGCGGCCTGGCGCTCGTCGTAGGTCACGAACGCCTCGATCGGATCGAGGGCAACGGCGGACGCGAGATGGATCGCGTCGAGGGCGCGCAGGGCAGGCTCGGCAAGCGCCCCCGCGCCTTCCAGCAAGGCCCGATCGAGCGGACGCAGCGCGAGCGCGTCGATCAGCTCGGCGGTGCGTTCGAGCAGCAGGTCGAGGGGCAGCGCAGGCTCCTGTGCGACCGCGCGGCGCACCGCGCGAGGAATCTCCGTCAGGACCAGCTCGCTGCTGACCAGATCCGCGCCGTCGAGATACGTCCGCAAGGCACCGGACTCCGCCTCCGCGCGGACGAGCTTGACCAACGCAGAGGCGTCCGCGTAGAGGATCCCCACGCTCAGCGATCGCCGCGAATCTCGTCAAGCGCCCGACTCAGGGCCCGCGGATCGCCCGTCAGCTCCAGCGGCGCCGGCAAGCTGGAGCGCCTCGGGCGCGACACCCGGCCCTCGGCGATAAGCCGGTCCAGGTCCGGGCCACTGCTCGGCGCGGGACCCAACTCGGCGACCGGCCGGTTGCGATCGGTGACAAGCAGCCTCTCCCCACCACTCACCCGGCGCAGGTAGACGCTCAAGTTCTGCCGCAGCTCCGCAACGCCGACCGACTCGCTCATGTACATAAAAGTAGCAGGAGACGTAGATAGCCGCTTCCGCGGGTGGCTATTTGTCAAGGACCGTTTCGAGGGTTGCTTTGGCCTCTTAGATGCGGGCGGCTAATCGCCGCGGGGGCGCGACCCGCTAACTCAAGCGCCTGCGCCGCTAGGAACGCAAGGAACGCCCTTGAACGCGCCTGACAGGATTCGAACCTGTGCGAACCTGTGACCTTCGGTTTCGTAGCCCGAGTCTGTGGACCGGCTGGGCTACGTGGAGCCTGGTTTCAAGCGGTTTCCGGCGAATCGAGTCCCGCTGGGATCGGCTGGGATCTGTGGGGCATGTTGCCCCATTTGTTGCCCCAGCAAGCGTCGGAGGGAGTCAATGCCCGAGTACCCTGAGGGCATGACCCACGTCAGCGAGCCGGACGACTTGGTCGCCAAGCGTCGGCGCGTAGCGGCCGAGCAGATGCGAGGCATGTTCGCCCACGTTGCTCCCGGCCTGAGCTTGGCAGATGAGCTAATCGCTGACCGCCGAGCCGAAGTCCGTGCCGAAGAGGAGGCCGAGCGGCGACGTGACGAGGATTGACCCCCAGCGCATCAGTTGACGTGGGAAAAGACCCCTGGACAGATCCCGATCCCCAGCCCGGCGACTTTGACGCTGAGCTTGATCGCGCTCACTCAAACCAGGTTGAAATGCATGAGGGCGACCCTCACGCGAGCCTGACGATTCTCGGTGGCAAAGCAAGCTGTATCGCGTATCGATACGCGATACAGCGATACAGCGACGCGAAATGAGACCATTGCCCAGTGGCGACTCTTTCGAACACGCCCACGGCGCAAGCCTCAACCCGCTCAACCGGCGAGTTGACGAAGGCGGCTTTGGGTCGCGAGTTGTCGATGGCGGCCGCACTTGAGCTGATCGAAGCCCTCCCGTTCGATCCCTCCGACCTACCGGCAACGGAGGGGGCTTCAGGTTCGGTTTGGATTGGAAGCATCGGCTACGAGAACTACCGCTCGGTTGAGGACTTTGCGCGGCTTTTGGCCGACTCGGGTGTCGAGCAGCTAGTCGACGTGCGCGAGTTGCCAATCTCCCGCCGACGCGGGTTTGCAAAGTCAGCGTTGGCCGCAGCGCTGGCCGAACAGTCGGTTGAGTATGTCCACCTTCGGAGCATGGGCAACCCGAAAGAATTTCGCGACCTATACAAGTTGGGAAAGGTCGCTGAGGGTCGTGCGGGCTATGAGCACCTTCTAACCCATGAGCGAACCGACGAGCTTCGAGAGTTGGCGACAACGATTCAGGCGAAGAGATCCGCCCTTATGTGCGTTGAGGCGGAAGAAGACGTCTGCCATCGACAGGTCATCTTCGAGGCCCTACGCGATCAGGTTGGGCTGGACCTAGACATCGCTCAAATCGCCTAGCGAAAGCTGGTCTGATCGAGGGGGCCACCACACGCCGAGAATCAGGAAGCCATCAAGGTGCTGGTGCTGGTTGCCGACGATGAACGCCGTGTCTCTGTCGGGCCCACACATCTGATCGAACCACTTGACACGGAGCAGGTCGCGCCAGTTCTCCCGCTCCCGAATGTTGCGATAAAGCGCGATAATCTCCCAATCCACAATCGACTGCCGATGCCCAGGGCAATCGTCAGCCGCGCACAAGTAGCGATATAGGAATCGAAAGGGAATCTGCTCCAGCGCTTTCCGCTGAAGCTGAAGGTCCGCCGAACCGAGAAGAGACCCCTGCGCCGCCCAATCCTCCGCCCGTCTGCCCTTCTCGGGGTCGGTCTCAGCGTCCTCGATTATGAGCTCCAAGACCTCTCTTGGGCGAAACATCTGAAGGGACGTTCCAATTTCTGTCTGAGCTTTCCTGATGGCACACATGGACTCGCCGATCGCGGGCTCGACGACTGGCCGCCGTGCCGCCCACTCATGCTCCGAACTCAACACCGGACCGACGACCTCAATCGATTCCGCATCGACCCGCCATGACTCGGGGCGCCGATCGTCGCGCGGCCTTTGGACCCTGGCCCGGATCGGCTCGTACTTCCGAAACTTCTGCGCATCTTCGAGCGTCCTAAACGGAACCGGATAGAGCCGAATCCACTCGCTCGTCTTCATATCCAGTCCGGCAATGCAGGAGACCTCGCCGTAGCGCCGACTCAAGGCCGGGTACGCCTTGACCAGCGGCAAGAACTCGATCTCGCGTGGCTCTGACACCTAGCGTGTGCCAATGAGCGGGCGCAGCGCCCTGATCTGGACGCCCTTGCGCTCGGGAACCAACATCGCCAACACGGCGAAGTGGGTGTCGAGCCCTTCGATGCCAATCACCGTCTGGCTCCCTGCGGTGTCGCCAGAGATAAATGGCTCCGCGACGCCCGTGTTTGCGATCGACGCAAGTGCAGCTTTTATCTCCTCGGCGGGGTGCCCAAGAGCGCGCCAGCGATAACGCCGCTCAAAACTCGCCGAGGTCCAGACCTTATAGCCAGCAAGGTACAGGGGTCCGCGACCACTATCCGTCCGCCATGCGATCGCCACGGCGCAATCCTGCTCACTCTCCTCGGCGATCCGACGGCCCCCTGCCTGGCGGGATATCTGAAACCGATCGGTGACCTGCTTCAGATTTGCGATGCTCGGCCGGGATCCGTCGAACTCGCGGCGCAAGCGGTCTCCCTTCGCCAGCAACTCGATACTGAACTGGTTCGCTTGAGACTCCAAGCGATCGGCGTATTCCGGGTTTAGACGCTTGTAATCATCGAGGTAGGCAAAGATGATCCGATGGTCCTCAAGGGCGGCATGGCCAATCTCATGAGCAAGGACAAAGCGACGACGCTTCTCATGCATTCCCGCCTGGACGAAGACCTCTCTCGAATCGAGGTTGACCATTCCCTGCAGGTTCTTCAAGGCCCAATCGACGAGGTGACCAAAATGCTCGCGCAGCCTCCGCTTTTCCTCTAGGTCAAGTTCGATCTCTCCAGCTTTAACGAGCTCGGCCACCACCATCGCTTGGTCAAGGTCGACTGGCTCGGAGGAACGATCCGCGTCCATCTCGCGTAGCAGCGCGAGTGCGGTCGCCCTAACCGTGCGCTTTTCGTCCCCGAGCAACTCCAGGTCGTAGCGATGAGGCTTCTTCAGCAGCGAGTTGGCTGAAGTGTCGCTCCCCCGCAGCGCCTGAAGCACGGCGCGCAGCGCTTTCAACTCCTGGTCGTTGATGTCGTCGGGGATGAAGTTGAGCGCGCGCTTTCGGTTTGGGGAGATGCCCTTTGGGTCGGCGCTGATATAGCCAGCCCACTCCATCAGCACCTCCAAAGGCTCGCCATAGGGCTCGGCGATCCGACTGAGCACAGATGGCGTTGGCTGTGCGATCTCGTTGCGCTCGAGTTGCGAGAGATAGCCGCTGTTAATCCCGGAGCGGCGCTCCATCTCCCGGAGGCTGATGTCACGCGCCTCGCGGGAGGCTCGCAACCGGTCCCCTAGAGGCAGAGGTTGGTCTTCTTGACGCGCGGGTTTTTTGGGTTTCGCCATACGAGCAATCTTGACAGGAGCTTCGGCGAAACGTCAAGCACTGCGCTGATGCTTCTAGAAGCGTCAGCGCAGTGCTACACTTCTGTCGCAACAAGAACGGTGCCGCGACCGGCGCTCGCTCAAGCAAACCGGCCGCGGCTCGAAGCGTTCATAAGCCGAGTCACTCCGAATCGCCGTCGAAGACGGCAGAAGGGATATCGCACGATGACTACCGAGCAGCAGGTCAAGAAGAAGCCGAAGTACGAGATCAACATCGAAGGGGTCGACCACCCCTGGGAGAAGGACACGATCACTGTCCCCCAGATCCGCCAGTTGGCCGGGTGGGACGACACTCAGCCCGTGGTCGAGGTCGACCTCTCCGATAACAGCGAGCGAACGCTCTCGGAGGATGAGGTGGTGGAGTTGAAGCCCGGCCATGGCTTCGGCAAGAAGATCAAGTTCCAGCGCGGATGAACCGTCTGGACCAAGAGCTGGCGCTGGTGAGAACTGCCTTTCCCGCGGCCGAGCTTGATCCGCACGAGGGGGTGAACTGGGTGCGGATCCCCGCCTACCCACTGCCCCCTGGGATCTACCGGCAGGGCGACGAGCTTGAACTGCTCGCCTTCCGCATCCCATCGCAGGCTGGCGAGGCCCCGTACGGCTTTTGGGTCCATCCGGGACTTGAGCTCTGCTCGGGCGAGCCGCTTGGCAACTACACCTATCCGACTGCAACCCCGTGGGGCGAGAGCTGGGGCCAGTTCTCCTGGTCGCCACAGGGCTCGTGGGTCCCGAAGGCCGAGATCCGATCCGGCGCCAACATGCTCGACTTCGTGCGCACCTTCGCCGTTCGCGTGGAGGAAGCGTCGTGATGGCCTCATTTGAGATCAAGAACGCTGGCCTTCAGCAGATGCGCAGCGACCTCTTCGGCGCGGTCGAGCACGTCGGCTTCTTCCTAGCGGACTACGACGCCGAGGACCGTCGTTTCGAGTTGGGGGAATGGATTGCCATCCCCAGTGAGGGCTTCGAGTTCCAATCCAGCTACCACGTCAGCCTCACCGACGAGGCAATTGCCATGGTCCTCGGGCGTGCTACGGCGGCAGAGTGCTCGCTGGTCGAGGTTCACTCCCATCTGGGTTACGCCGGGGCAGCATTCTCGCCCAGCGACATCGTTGGCTTGCGGGAGTGGGTACCGCAAATGCGCTGGCGCCTGCGGCGTCGACCCTACGCGGCCATGGTCTGGGAGGACGAAAGCTTCGATGCGCTCGCCTGGATCGAGACCGCAGGGGTTGAGCAGGTAGGGACAATCTCGGTCGACGGCGGCAAGGCAATGGCGGCCACGGGATTCACCCTCGCCGGGCCGCGACGGGGGAAGGGTGATCGTGTCTCGCTTTAGCCGCAACGAAGCACTCTTCGGCGCGCAGGGGCAAGCGCTAATCGAGAAGGCCCATGTAGGGATCTGCGGCCTCGGCGGACTGGGCTCCCACGTCGCCCAGCAACTCGCCTACTTGGGCGTCCGCCACTTCTTGCTGATCGATTTCGACATCGTCACCCCCTCAAGCCTCAACCGCCTGATTGGAGCCATTGAGGCCGATATCGAGGCAAGAACGCCAAAGATCGAGGTCGGCGAGCGGACCATCAAGTCCGTTCGCTCCGACGCGGAAGTGAGCAAGTTCAGTGGCAGGGTGGCCGACGAGGGCATCACCGACTTTCTGAGCAAAGCCGATGTCGTCTTCGGCTGCCTCGACAGCGATGTCCATCGACTTGAGCTGCTGGGCGCCATGGCCTCGGGCGGTATGCCCTACTTCGACCTCGCCACTGACATCATCGGCGAGGGTGGGGAACGAGTTTACGGTGGCCGCGTCATTCTCAACCAGGGCGAAGGATGTCTGGTTTGCCTGCCTGAGGTGCTGAACCAGAGGGCTATCGCGGGCGAGCGACTCAACCCAAGTCAGCGCGAGGCGCACCGACGGATTTACGGGATCGAAGCCGACGCCCTGGCGGGGACTGGCCCCTCGGTTGTCTCGCTAAACGGCGTCGTCGCCTCGCTTGCCGTCACCGAGTGCATGGCCCTCCTGACTGGGCTACGGACACCATTCACCCAACTCACCTATCGCGGCCAACAGGGCGTGGTCGCGAAGTCGCGCGACCTCGGCGAGCCCGACTGTCTCTACTGCACGGCGTTTCGGGCCTCGCGATAGGCCGGGTGACATCGAGGGTGGGCTTCAGCAGTCATAACTCGGCTGGAGAACTACTTCGACCCGGGCGATCCCCTCTGCCTCGGACCGTCCTTCAATATGAGGCGTCAAGTCAAGCGCCGGCGCCTCGTCGCCCGGCAACAGATGCGTGTAGCGGGTCAGCGTGAAAGCGGGCGAGTGGTGGCCGAGGGCGCGGCTCAGTTGGAGGAGGTTGGTGCCTTGGCTGAGGTGAAGCGAGGCGAAGGTGTGGCGGAACGTGTGGAAGCCGGCCCAGGGGGCGTCGGCCTCCTCGACGAGCGGCTTCAGGACGCGGCGGCGGAGGTTGCCGGGGTCGAGCGGGCCGCCCGCATCGTTGGGGAAGACGATGGCGGTCGAGTCTTGATCGGGCTGGGCGGCGAGGGGGGGTGCGCAGCTTCGCGGCGAGCGGCGCCGGTAGGCGGACATCCCGGCGGCCGTACTTGCTCTTGGGCGGCACGATCCGGTCCCTGACGATGGCGCGGCGGACGCAGACCTCGGGCTCGCCCTGGTCGAGCTGGAGGTGCAAGCGCTGGAGGGCGATCCCCTCGCTGATCCGCAGGCCAGTGGCAGCCAGGAGCTCGAAAAGCGGCTTTTGGCGCTCAGGCGTCATTGCGAGAAGGGTGGCGAGTTGATCGCTGCTGAAGACCTTGACCTCCTCATCCGACAACTGCTCGCGATGGGGCATGGCGAGGCCTTGGGCGGGGTTGTGACGGATCAGGCCCTCGCGCTTGGCGGTCGCCAGGGCGGCGCGCAGCGGGATCACGGCGTTGGCGATGGTGCGGTCGCTGAGGCGCTTGCCTTGCTCCTCCTCGTCGGCCAGCCAGTCCATGAAGCGGGCCAGGGCGTAGGTGGTCACGTCGGCCAGATTCAGCTTGCGCGGGAAGTGGCGGTGCGCGTAGGCGCGGATCAGGCGGCGGTATTCCTCGCGGGTGCTCTCACGGAAGCCGCGCCTTCCCTGGCCGCGGTAGCGCTCGACCCATTCATCGACGTAGCGGAGGAAGCCGATCGTCGTGCGCTCTTGTAGCTCACCGCGGTCGCGGTCGGTCTCGCTCTCGCGCTTGATCCGCTTCGCCTCGTCGTAGGTGCGGGCGTGGCGCTTTCTCTGTCGCCCCGCGCTGCGGAAGACGGAGACGTAGCCGATCGTCTGCCCCGCGCCGTCCACACGCTTGAAGACGCCGGGCGTCTTGGTCTTTTTGAGCCGCCGCTTGTCGCCGCAGCCTGGATCGGCCTCAGGGGCCGACGTATCCTGGGAAACGCTCATGAGCTAACCCTCGTGAGCCGGGGGCGGGTCGTTAGCGCGACGCCGCCCCATTTGCATTGTCGGACAAAACGTTAACAGGAGAAACCGGCTTTCCGAGCCGCCTTGAGCACTTCGCACTGCACTTCGTTCTGTGGCTCGCACTGCACTTCGCACTGCGGCTCGCGCCCGCTCACTTCAAGGGCGCCGCAATGCCGCTTGCCTAGCGGCATTGCGGCAACCGCGCTCCGCTGACTTCTATATGTCGCACTGGGTTCCCATCGAGGTTCCCCTGGGGGTTTCCATCGGGGTTCACACGGCCCCAAAGCGATAACCGCTCTGGACCGCTCGCAGCCTGACGTTGCGGCGGCTTGGCTTCGCTGACATCTATTACGTGGATGCCAAGCCCTCAGTCGCCGCTTGCTCAGGGTCCGACCCGCTCCGTCAGCCTCGCCGTGGCTCTGCTGATCTTCGCCTTCTGGGTTGACCGCCCGGCCGCCTGATCGCACGGCCGGACATACATCGAAGGTGTGAGACACCTGCGACTGCGGCTTCCCGAGGGCCGAGGCAGGGCGAAGGCCAGCTTCGGCCTCCGTCCTCCCTGTGGCCTGCGCCTCGGCCCTCGGGAAGCCGCTCGCCGCGCGTGGCCGTCAGTCAGCCTCGCGGGGATCGAGTTGCTCGATCAGCTCCTCGCAGGTGCTCTTGGCGCGCTGGTAGCGCTGCTTGGCGCTCTCCTCTTCCTTCTCCAGCAAGCGCGCGCAGGCCGAGCCCTCCAGCACGCTCTCGGCTTCGCCGTGCAGGCGCCGCAGCAGTTCGATCAGGTCGTGCGGCGGGATCGTCAGGGCGACGGTCGCGCCCCCGTGCTCCGGTGCCCAGCCGATGTCCTCCAGAAGGCGGAAGTCTTCGCCGAACTCGATCCCCAGCCGCTCAGCCTTGGCGAAGTCCTTCTCCTCGATCGCGATCCAGAAGTCGCCGATGCCGCTGAGGTGGTCGAGGACGAGCTCGTAGAGCGCGTCTCGACGCTCCCGGTCGATCGTCGCAGTGGTCTTGCCGGGCACGGTGTCCCCTTTCGGTCAGAGCACCGAAGGGACGCCCAGGGATGCCGTCCAGCTCCCGCGCACTGCGGGTACCGTCCCTTATGCATCGAAGCGCCGTCTTCGGTGCCGGGCCCCGGGGCGTTCGCGCGTCGCCGGGGCTGCTATTTGAGCTTTTCGCGGCCGAACGTAGGTGGACGGGACGCCCGTCTCAAGGCCTGGTGCGAAACCTCACTCGCTTCTCACATTGCCCCATGCGTTGCCCCAGGACCGTTTTTGCGCTCCAGCGAAGTCTCCGAAAACTCCGCAAACCCGCTTCCCAAGCGGGATTCAGCGAACGCGCCTGACAGGATTCGAACCTGTGACCTTCGGTTTCGTAGACCGACGCTCTATCCAACTGAGCTACAGGCGCGGGGTACCGGGGGAAACCCCGGAGGGCGATTCTAGGGACTTGCCGCTCGGCAAGCGGACCTTGGCGGGCGGCGGCGTTCGGTGCGGGCGTTCCGGTGCGCCTTATGCACCCATGGGGTGCATAAGGCGCACCGGAACGCGCCGGAGGCGGTGGGTGGGCCGGAGGCGGTGAGGCACGGGGGCGGGTCGCGGGGTCGGCCTCGCCGGCGGGGCCGCGGGCTCAGCGGCCCTCGAAGGTGGCGTGGCCGGGGCCGCCGTGCTCCAGGAAGGCCTTGACGGCGCGCTGCAGGTCCTCGGTGGCGAAGAGCTCGATCGAGTCGGTGCGGATCGTCTCGTCGGCCGCCGGGACGCCGCCCTCGCGGAAGCGGCGCAGGACGTGCTTGGTCATCGCGTGGGCGCGAGTCGGGCCGCTCGCCAGCTCGGCGGCGAAGGCGCGCGCCCTCTCGTCGAAGCCCTCGTCCTCGAAGACGCGGTTGACGACGCCCCAGCTCTCCAGCCGCTCGGCCCCGAACAGCTCGCCGGTCATCACCAGCTCTCGCGCCCGACCGCTGCCGGCGCGCTCGGCGAGGCGCTGCGTGCCGCCCATCGAGGGCGTCAGGCCGACGACCTTCTCGACCAGGCCGAAGCGCGCCGAGCGGGCGGCGAGGATCAGGTCGCAGCCGAGCGCCAGCTCGAAAGCCGCGGTCAGGGTCAGGGCGTGAGCGGCGAAGACGACCGGCGCCGGCAGCCGTTCGACCCGCTCGACCAGGTCGAGCGACTCCTCCCAGAGCTCGCCCGCCCGCTCCGGCGTCAGCCCGTCGAACTCGGAGACGTTGACGCCGCCCGAGACGGCGCGCCCCTCGGCGCGGAAGAGAAGCGCCCGCGGCGGCTCGGCCTCGACCGCCTCGACCGTCCTCCCCAGCGCCTCGAACATCGCCCGGTCGAAGAGGTTGAGCGGCGGGCTGTCGAGGGTGGCGACGGCCAGCCCTCCCTCCTCGCGCTCCAGTCGCATCGACATGGTGGCGGGAACCCTACGTGCCCCGCTTGCCCGAGGCGTTCCGCGGCCGAGCGAAACGAGGAAGGGGGAGTGCGGAAGACCGCTGCCCTCGGCAACCGACGACGTGGCGCGCCGCACGGGACGCCTCAGGGCACGCGGTGGACCTCGAAGAGGTTGGTGCCCAGCTCCTGCTCGGGCAGCCCCGCCGTGATCGCGATCAGCTCGCCGGACGCCGCGATGCCGTGCTCCGCGGCGAGCCGGGCGCAGTCGTGCAGGAGGCCGTGCACGTCCGTCGCATGCTCGGTCAGCACCGCCGTCACGCCGAAGAGCAGGTTGAGCCGCCGCACCGTCTCGATCCGCGGCGAGACCGCCAGGACCGGAACCTCGGGGCGATGGGCGGAGACGAGCCGCGCCGTGCGCCCGCTCGTCGTCGGCACGACGAGCGCCGCCAGGCCCAGCCGGTAGACCGCGCCGACCGCGCCCCAGGCGACCGAGTCGGCGACGTCCTGGGCCGCCTGGTCGGTGCGGTTGAAGAGCCACTCCCCGTAGGGCAGGTCGGGCTCGGTGGCGCGGGCGATGCGGTCCATCACCCGCACCGCCTCGACCGGATGGTGGCCGACGGCGGTCTCCTCGGAGAGCATCACGGCGTCGGTGCCGTCGAAGATCGCGTTGGCGACGTCGGTCACCTCGGCGCGGGTAGGCCGGCGCGCCGTCACCATCGAGGCCAGCATCTGGGTCGCCGTGATCGCCGGCTTGGAGGCCCGGCCGGCGCCGCGGATCAGCCGCTTCTGCAGCACCGGCACCTGCGCCAGCGGCAGCTCGATGCCGAGGTCGCCGCGGGCGACCATGATCCCGCCCGTGGCCGCGGCGACGATCTGCTCGGCGTTCTCGGCCGCCTGCGGCTTCTCGATCTTGGCGATCACCGGCATGTCCGAGCCGAGCGCGCGCAGGCGCTCCCCGACCGGCTCGAGGTCGGCGGCGCTGGAGACGAAGGAGACGGCCAGCAGGTCGACCCCCCGCTCGACCGCGAACTCGACCCAGCCCAGGTCGCCGGCGGTGCCGGCCGGCGTGCTGACGCCCGGCACGTTCATGCCCTTGTGCGAGGAGAGCGTGCCGCCGACCTCGACCTCGCAGTCGACCCCGCCGTCCTCGGCGCCGCGCACGCGCAGGCGGATCGAGCCGTCCGCGAGGTAGACCGGCTCGTCCTCGTGCAGGCCGGTCACGCCCGGCCAGCTCACCGGGATCGTCTCGCGGTCTCCCTCCACCTCGGTCGGGGTCAGCTTCACGTGCATGCCGGTCTCCAGCTCGGCGACGTCGCCGCGCAGCTCGCCGATCCGCAGCTTCGGCCCGGGCAGGTCGCCGAGCACCGCAACCTCGCGCCCGGCCCGCTCGGCGGCGCCCCGGATCGCCTCGATCGTGCGCGCGTGACGCTCCCGGTCGGCGTGGGAGAAGTTGAGGCGAAGGACGTCTGCGCCGGCCTCGATCATCTGCGTCAGCACCTCGCCGTCCCAGCTCGCCGGGCCGACGGTTGCGATGATCTTGGTCCGCCTGTCACGCTGCATGGGTATGACTGTAGAGTGTGCTGTAGACCGTGACATCGATCTGTGTAACAATTCTCCCGTGAGCACCGTCGCCGAGCGAACCGCCCCCGAGGGTGCCACCGCCGCGCCGGGCCTCGTCGGCGAGGCGTCCCCCTCCCCCGCCGGGCCGATCGAGCCCGAGGAGGCGGCGGCCCTCGTCAAGCCCCCGGTCGTGCCGCTGCCGCGCGCCGTGCAGATGATGCGCTTCAACCAGCGCCAGATCGAGTACGTGTTCGGCGCTCGCCGCCGCCTCGGCGACGTCTTCCGCATGCGCACCGCGATGCCGAAGGGCCCGGTGATCACCAGCCACCCCGACCACGTGCGCTCGCTCTTCACCGCCAAGCCCGAGCAGGCGCCCTCGCTGACCGGCGAGTCGCCGCTGCGGCCGATCCTCGGCACCCGCTCGGTCCTCACCGCGGTCGGCCCGCGCCACATGCGCCAGCGCAAGCTGCTGCTGCCCCCCTTCCACGGCGAGGCGATCGAGCGCTACACGGCGATGATCGCCGACGCGGCCGAGCGCGAGATCGACACCTGGCCGCTCGGCCGCCCCTTCGCCCTGGCGCCGCGCATGCAGGCGATCACCCTCGACGTGATCATGGCCGGGGTCTTCGGCATCGAGGGGCGACCCGAGCGCGGCACCCCCGAGCACCGCATGCGCTTCACGGTGAAGCAGCTCGTCGCCGCCTCGACGTCGCCGCTCGCCCAGGTCGGCGAACTGATGAACATGACGCGGGAAGAGGCGATCGGGGTGACCAAGCTCGGCATCGACCTGCTCGACCGCCCCACCTACGGGGTGATCCGCGCCCGCCGCCGCGACGAGGGCCTGGAGGAGCGCCGCGACATCCTCTCCCTGCTGCTCCAGGCGCGCACCGAGGAGGGCGAGGCGATGGACGACAAAGAAGTCCGCGACGAGCTGCTCACCCTGGTCCTCGCCGGCCACGAGACGACGGCCAACTCGCTCGCCTGGGCCTGGGAGCGCCTCGTCCGCAACCCGGACGCGCACGAGGCGCTGCGCGAGGCGGTCCGCAGCGGCGAGGACGCCGAGGAGAGGATCGAGGCGACGATCGTCGAGAGCATGCGCTCGCGCCCGGTCGTGCCGATGATCGGCCGGCGGGTGACGGTCCCGTGGCAGCTCGGCCCCTACGCCGTCTCGGCCGACACGCCGGTGACGATGAGCATCCTCCTCGTCCACCATCGCGAGGACCTCTACCCGGAGCCCTTCGAGTTCAGGCCCGAGCGCTGGCTCGGCCGCAAGCCCGGCACCTACGAGTGGATCCCCTTCGGCGGCGGCATCCGCCGCTGCCTCGGCGCCGCCCTGGCGATGGCCGAGATGCGCGTCGTCCTCGCCGCGATGGCGCGCCGCCTCGACCTCGAGGCCGCCGAGCCCGAGCCCGAGCGCGCCCTGCACCGCAACGTGACGATGATCCCCGCCCGCGGCGGCCGCGTCGTGCTGCGCGGGCGGCGCTGACAGACCGCTCCGCGCGCGCACCCGGGGCCTCCCGATTCGGCCGGGCCCGCGAGTGGACCGGTCAGGCGCCCCGATAGGCGCGGCGCAGCTCCGCCAGGTCGAACTTCTTCATCGGCAGGAACGCCTGGGTCACCCGTTCGATCTGCTCGGGGGTGCCGGAGGCCAGCATCTCGCCCATCTCGGCCGGCACGACCTGCCAGGAGACGCCGAAGCGGTCCTTGAGCCAGCCGCACTGCTCGGCCTCGGGAACCGCGGAGAGCCGCTCCCAGTAGCGGTCGATCTCGGCCTGGTCGGCGCAGTTGACGATCAGCGAGACGGCCTCGTTGAAGCCGAAGTCGTGTTCGCGGGCACTGTCCATGGCGGCGAACCAGCCGTCGTGCAGCCGGAGGTCGGAGAACATGATCGTGCCCGGCTCGTCGGGCTCGGATCCCTCCGGATAGCGGGCGACCTGGCCCCGCTCGGAGTCCGAGAAGACCGAGAGATAGAAGTCCATGGCCTCCTCGGCCTTGCCGCACACCTCGCCCGTGAACATCAGCGAGGGGACGATGCCCGGCCGGGGGTCGCCCTCGGAGCCGGAGAGGATCAGCTGCCAGGAAACCCCGTAGCGATCCTGGATCCAGCCATAGCGCTCGCTGAACGGGTACTCGCCCAGCGGCATCAGCTCCGTGCCGCCCTCGGCCAACTCGCCCCAGGTCCGGTCGAGCCGCTCGGCCGCGCCGGGATCGTCGCCCTCGAAGTTGACGATGAACGAGATCGAGGGGTTGACCCGGAACAGGGGCCCGGCGCTGATCGCCATGAGCTCATAGGAGCAGAGCCGGAACGAAACCACGTCGCAATCGCCCGAGGGGGTGTCGGTCAGGGTGGTGACGCTGGAGATCTCAGAGTCGGCGAAGACCCGGCAGTAGAGCTCGGCGGCCTCGCGCGCCTCCGTGTCGAACCACAGGTGAGGGACGATCTTCTGCATTGGCTGTGCCTCCGTTGCTTTTTGGCGCTTGCGGAGTAATGACCGACCGGGCTCTCGAAACTAATCGCCAGCGTCGATCTCGATCGCGCCCAGGAACGCTACAGCGAGGGGGACGATGAGACACGTCTGCGGCTCCAAGGATGGGGGAGGCAGGATTCGAACCTGCGTAGGCATAGCCAACTGGTTTACAGCCAGTCCCCTTTAACCACTCGGGCACTCCCCCGGCTGCGCAGGCGAGTCTACCGGGCGCCCCTTGGGGGCACCGAGGCGCTCCCATCCGCTCGCTGGGGACGAATATCGGGCGCAGCGAGCCGGGACGTGCCGGTGGTTGACCGCCCATATGGGCGGTCAACCACCGGCACGTCGGTTTCGGCGGGCCCTGGCTCGGGCGCGCCTGGGATACTCGCGGCGTGCCGAGCGACCACACGATCGCGCGCGTCTCCAACGCCATCGGGGCGAGGGGGCTGCGCTGGACCGGCAGGCTCAACGTGCCGCTCTACCGGCTCAGCGGCGGGCGCGTCGGCGGGCGCGTCGGCCAGGCGCCGGTGCTGCTCCTCACCACCACCGGCCGGCGCTCGGGCCAACCGCGCACCGCGCCGGTCGTCTACCTCGCCGACGGCGACCGCTTCGTCGTCATCGACACCAACGCCGGCAACGCCAAGGTGCCGGCCTGGTCGCTCAACCTGGCGGTCAACCCGGACGCCGAGGTCGAGGTCGGGCGTCAGCGCCAGCCGGTGCGCGCCCGGGTCGCGGAGGGCGAGGAGCGCGCCGAGCTCTGGGGCAAGCACAACGCCCAGTACGCCGGTTTCGACGACTACCAGGCCAAGCTCGACCGCGAGGCCTCGGTGATCGTGCTCGAGCCGCGCTAGCCGCCACCGCTCGCCGAGCCGCCCCCGGCAGTCCGTTGCGGTCGTAGTTGTTCCCGCTGAGCGGGAACAACTACGACCGCAACGAGGGAGGTGGTCCGCCGCGGGGTGCTCGGCCGCGAGCCTCAGCTGGCGTCGCGCAGCATCTGCGCCTCCGGCAGGGCGCGCAGCTTCTTCAGCGTGTTGGTCTCGATCTGGCGGATCCGCTCACGGGTGACGCCGAAGGTGCGGCCGACCTCCTCAAGGGTCAGGGGCTCGAGGCCGGAGAGCCCGTAGCGCAGCTCGATCACCTGCCGCTCGCGCTCGGGCAGCGCGTCGAGCGCTCGCCGCACACCTTCGCGCTGGAGGTGCTCGCTGGCCTCCTCGAAGGGCTCCGCCACTTCTTCGTCGGCGACGAAGTCGCCGAGTTCGGATTCGTCCTCGTCGCCGATCGGCTTCTCGAGCGAAACCGGCAACTGGGAGACGCGCAGGATGTCGCGCACTTCCTCGAGCGGCCAGCGCAGCTCGGCGGCTATCTCGGCCGGCTCGGGCTCGCGGCCCATCGACTGGACCAGCTGCCGCTCGACGTGCGCGACCCGGTTCAGCTTCTCGACCATGTGGACCGGGATGCGGATCGTCCGCGCCTTGTCGGCGATCGACCGCGTCACCGCCTGGCGGATCCACCAGGTCGCGTAGGTGGAGAACTTATAGCCGCGGCGGTAGTCGAACTTCTCCACCGCCCGGATCAGGCCCAGCGAGCCCTCCTGGATCAGGTCGAGGAAGCCCAGGCCGCGCCCCAGGTAGCCCTTCGCGATCGAGACGACGAGCCGCAGGTTGGCCTCGACCATCTGCCGCTTGGCGAGCATGTCGCCGCGCTCGATCCGCTTGGCCAGCTCCACCTCCTGGCCCGCCGTGAGCAGGTCGACCTGGCCGATCGAGCGCAGGTAGAGGCGCAGCGAGTCGAGGCTCGGCTCGACCGTCAGGTCCAGCTCGACTTTCCTGCCGGCCCCGTTGGTCGCCTCGGCGCGCGCCTCCTTGTAGGCGTCGACGCCCTCCTCCGCGATCACCTCCACCCCCTGCTCCGTCAGATGGCCGTGCAGGCCCGCGACCTGCTCCTTGGTGATCTCGACCTCCTCCAGGGTGGAGGCGATCTGCTCGAAGGTGAGGTAGCCGCGCTCGCGGCCCAGCGCGATCAGCCCGCGCAGCCCTTCGGGCTCCGCAAACGGCTGTTCATCCGAATCCCGGTCAAGTCCCTCGGAAACCGTCTCCAACGGTTCGATATTGGTTGCCTCCGCTGCGACCCTCTCCCCGGCAAAGGGGGGCCGACCCCAACGCTCCGGCCGGGGCGAAGTATAGGCAGAAGGAAGCGCGCGGCCACCCCGAGGGCGACGCTCCCGATGCGCCCGGTCACCTACCCTTCGGGGCAGATGGCGAGTCGCACGACACTCACCCCGTCGGTTTCGGCGACGGACGTCCAGGCGTCCGTCCCGGCCACGCAGGTCAGCCTCTCGCGGGTCGGCGTCACCGGCGTCGAGAAGGTGATCCGGGTCAAGGCCGACGGCGCCGAGAACCTCTACCACGCCGCCTTCGAGTGCTTCGTCGACCTCGAGCCGCGCCAGGCCGGCGTCCATATGTCACGCTTCGAGGAGATCGTCGGCGAGGCGATCGACGAGGTGGTGCTGGGCGAGGCCTTCCGCGCCGAGATCCTCGCCGCCCACATCGCCGAGCGGGTCCGCGAGCGGCAGCGGGGCAGGCGCGCCGAGGTTTCCGTCACGGCGCGCTACCCGGAGACGGTGAGCACGCCGGCCAGCGACCGGGAGACGCAGGAGATCTACGGCCTCTTCGGCACCGCGGTCGCCTCGGAGCTGGGCACGCGGACGCTGACGGGGGTGCAGGCGCAGGGCATGACCGCCTGCCCCTGCGCTCAGGAGATGGCCGCCGGGCTGGGGCGGGAGCGCCTCGCGGCGGCCGGGTTCGACGCCGAGCAGGTCGAGCGGGCGATCGAGGCGGTCCCCGTCGCCACCCACAACCAGCGCGGCATCGGCACTCTCTACATCGGCTGCCCCGAGGGCGGCCGCGCCTGGATCGACGCGCCGGAGCTGCTGCGCGTCGTCGAGAGCTCGATGAGCTCGGAGATCTACGAGCTGATGAAGCGATCCGACGAGCTCGCCGTCGTCGCCAAGGCCCACGCCCAGCCGCGCTTCGTCGAGGACTGCGTGCGGGAGATGGTCCGCGCCGTCGTCGAGGGCTACCCCGACCTGCCGGCCGACGCCTTCGTCAAGGCCCGCCAGGAGAACCTGGAGACGATCCACCGCCACAACGTCGTCGCCGAGCGCTACGGCACCCTCGGCGACCTGCGCCGCGAGCTCGCCTCCGGCGAGCACCGGGAGCATCACACGACCATGCGCGAGTGGCTGGAGCCCCCGACGACCTGAGCCGGCGTGGAGGCGGCCCGGCTACTCGCCGAGCTCGACGCGCTCGATCGCCTGCGGCTCCAGCGGCCGGTCGGAGGCGTCGGTTTCGGCCGACTCGATCGCGCTGACCGCGTCCATGCCGTCGACGACCCGCCCGAACACGGTGTGCTTGCCGTCGAGCCAGGGCGCCGACTCGGTGGTGACGATGAAGAACTGCGAGCCGTTGGTGTCGGGCCCGGCATTGGCCATCGCCAGCGCCCCGCGCGCCACCCTGTGCTCGTTGGGCTCGTCCTCGAAGGTGTAGCCGGGACCGCCGCTGCCGGTGCCCTCCGGGCAGCCGCCCTGGATCATGAAGTCGGGGATCACCCGGTGGAAGACGAGGTCGTCGTAGAAGCCGTCGGCGGCGAGCTTGCGGAAGTTCTCGACCGTCTTCGGCGCGTCGTCGTCGTGCAGCTCGAGGACGATCGCTCCGGCGCTCGTGTGGAGGGTGGCCTGCGACACGGCACCCCACCCTAACCGATGGGCCCATCGGCCCAAGGTTCAGCCGGTGACGCGGAGGAGCACCGGGCGGGAGGCGCCGGGCGCGTAGGGCCAGCGCTCCTCGGCGAGGGCGAGAGCCCGCAGGCGGATCCGCGCCGAGCCGCTCACGTAGCGGAAGCGGTAGCGCGCCCGGAAGCGGCCGGCGTGATCGCTGCGGGTGAGCACGACGGGCCGCCAGCGCCGGGCCGCGGACTCGTAGTACTGGATCGCGACCAGCTTGCCGCGCCGCGGGATCGTCGCGCCGGGGGCGCGCACGCGCCCCCGGAAGCGCAGGACCTCGCCTGTGCGCAGCGCGGTCGGCGCGGCGCGCAGATCGATCCCGCCACGCACCCGCAGCCGCAGCGGGCGCCGCCTCGCCGGGTCGAGGCGGTCGTCGCCGCGGAAGCTCACCGCGATTCGCCGCGAGGTCCCGGCCGGCAACCGCAGCCGGAAGCCGCCGTGACGCCCGCTGCGCACCCTGGCCACCCGCCTCTTGCCCAGGGAGCCTCGCGAGGGGCGGGCGAGGACCCGCAGGACCCGGCCGGCGAGGCCTGCGCCGTCGGCGTCGACGAGCCGACCCCGCAGCGTCGCGGCCACCCCGAAGGGAACGGTCAGCTCGCTGCGCAGACGTCCCCGCCACGCCAGGCGGGCGAAGATCCGGGCCTTGCCGCGAGCCCTCCGCGCCGGCTCGGCGCGCCGGGCGCGCGCCACGGAGCCCGGCGCGGCGACCTTTCGCACCGTCATCTCGGTGCCGTCCAGGCGGCGCGTCGTCGAGGCGGCGTTCCCGGCGCCGTCGACGGCGTCCGCCCGGAGCACGTACGTGCCGGGGGACAGGTCGCCCGGCCAGCGGGCGATCAGGGTGGCCGTCCCGGCCGCATCGAGCCGCAGCTTCGCCGGCAGCTCGCTCCAGGCGTGGCCGTCGAGGCGGCGGAGATGGACCTCGCCGGCGGCGGGGCCCGAGTGCGCGTCGGAGACGCGCGCGCGGACCTGCTCGGGCTGCGCGCCGTCGCCCGGCGGCGCCTCGAAGCCGACCGCCGGCGGCACGTCGTCGAAGCGCAGCGGGACCGAAACCGCCGAGCCCGGCGCGACGTTGCCCGCCTCGTCGCGGAGCCAGACGTCGAGCGAGTAGGCGCCGGCCCGGGGGACGAAGCGGTCGGGAAGGGAGACGATGTCGCGACCGGCCGCGTACTTGACCCCGCTGTCGTATCCGCCCGGCCCGGCGATTCGCCAGTGGGCGCCGCCGATCGGGCTGGCCGGCCCCTGGTCTGGATTGGCCCAGACGATGTCGAACTCGTTGACGCGCCGCCAGCGCTCGGCCCCGGCGACGGCGAGGTTGCGCGGGTGCGCCGGCGGGTTGTTGTCGATCAGCACCGTGCGAGCCGGCAGGCAGTTGGGATTGCCGGCGAAGTCGGTCGCGCAGTGACTGACGCCGTGCGGGCCGTCGCTGAACCGCGTGGTGGCGATCGGGTAGTAGCCGACCCGGTCGGTCGGGCAGGGTCGCATCGTCGTCGCCCGCCGCTCGCCGCCGATCGAGGCGGCGTTGCAAGGGTGGTCGTGGCGGAAGACAGGGGTGCCGTCGACGATCGCCTCGGTGTGGCTGAGCCCGGCGCCCACGTCCGTGGCGCCGTAGCCGAGCTTGCGATCGCCGCGCAGCCAGCCCCCGGCGAGCATGTCGCCGCTGACCGAGGAGCCGGGCGCATAGTCGTCCTGGACGGTGATCGTCAGCGCCCGGATCGCCGACCAGGACCCCGGCGAGAGGGCGCACCATTTGCTCTCCACGCGAGCGCAGAGCAGCCGGTCCTCGAAGGCCGGCATCGCCGGCGCGAAGCCGGCGACGAAGCCGCGTGGTGTGACGTCGGTGCTCGCGGCGCGGGCGAAGACGTCGAAGCCGCCGTTCCAGTTGGCGACGCCGAGCCGCTGCTCGAGGCCGTCGTGGAGGGCGTGCCACCAGGTGCCGCTGACGCGGCTGATCCCGGTCCCCGGCGGCGCGGTCCAGCGCCAGCGGGCGTAACGCGTCCCGGACACGGTGGAGGCGTTGCGCGTGAAGCTCTTCAGGTGGACGCCGGCGAAGGGATCGGCGCCCGGCGGAGCCGCGCAGTAGGCGTCGGGGCGGAACTTCGCCCCCCCGGTCGTGTCCGCCCAGTCGGCGTCGGCGCCGATGTGCCAGCCGCACTGGGCGACCGCGTACTTCCCGGCCCCGGCCTCCCGCGCCCCCAGCAGCAGCAGGGCCAGAGCCAGCGCGACCCCCAGCGCGACGGTGCGGACGAAGCCGCTGCGTGCACCCGACATGGATCCCCCTTCGTTCGACGGCATGTGTGAGGACTAAGGGTCTGGCGGCGAGAACTCTCCCCCCTTCCGAGCCGCCGGCCGCCCGCTGCCGAGCGAGCGCCTTTGCGAGAATGGCCCCGATGCCGCTGCCGACCCAGGATCAGGTGACAGAGAAGCTGCGCGCCGTGATCGACCCCGAGCTGCGCCGCTCGATCGTCGAGCTGGGCATGGTGCGCTCGATCGAGGTCCGCGAAGACGGCCGGGTCGAGGTGGTCGTCTCGCTCACCACCGCGGGCTGCCCGATCCGCTCGCACTTCGAACAGGCCGTCGCCAGCCAGGTTTCCGAGCTGGAAGGGGTGACCGGGGTCGCGGTCGGCTTCGACGTCCTCTCAGACGAGGAGAAATCGGCGCTGCAGCAGACCCTCGGCCGCGGCAAGCTGCCAGCCGGGGCGCTCGCCCAGGTGAAGAACGTGATCTGCGTCGCCTCCGGCAAGGGCGGGGTCGGCAAGTCGACGATGACCGCCAACCTCGCCGCGGCGCTGACCGCCGAAGGGCATCCGGCCGGCGCGCTCGACTGCGACGTCTACGGCTACTCGATCCCGCGCATGCTCGGCGTCAACCGCAAGCCCGACGTCAACGCCGAGCGCAAGATCCTGCCGCTGGATGCCTCCGGCGGCGTCAAGGCGATGTCGATCGGCTTCTTCGTCGAGGAGAACTCCGCCGTCGTCTGGCGCGGCCCGATGCTGCACAAGGCGATCCAGCAGTTCCTCGAGGACGTCGCCTGGGGGGAGCTGGAGTACCTCCTGCTCGACCTGCCGCCCGGGACCGGCGACGTCTCGATGACGCTGGCGCAGCTGCTTCCCCAGGCGAAGTTCCTGATCGTCACCACGCCGCAGCCGGCGGCGCAGTCGGTGGCGAAGCGAGCCGCCGAGATGGCGACCAAGTTCGACCTGGAGCTGCTCGGGGCGGTCGAGAACATGTCCGGCTTCACCACTCCGGACGGCGAGCGCTTCACGATCTTCGGCGAGGGCGGCGGTCAGCTGCTCGCCGACGAGCTCGACATTCCCCTGCTCGGCAAGGTGCCGCTCTCCGAGGCCCTGCGCGAGCACGCCGACGCCGGCACGCCGCTGGTCACCGCGGAGCCCGACGCACCGGCCTCCCAGGCGATCCGCCAGGCCGCCCGCGGCATCGTCGCCGCCACCCCCCAGGAGCTGCCCGTCCTGCAGGCCGCGCCCGCCGCCACGGCGGAAGCGCCCCCCGTCAGCGGCAGCCAACTTCCTGTCGTCCAGTAGAGCTGCCGTGAGCGCCTCCCATGCGTCTGACCCGCTCTCAGGTGGGGACTCCGATTCGCCGCGAATGGACGCTCAAGCGCCGCGTCCGCGACCTGCTCGGGCTTAGAGTCCATCCGCAACCCCCGCGCCCGCTTGGCGGCGGCGGACGCAGCCGCTCCTCAGGCCACGCTCTTGCTCTTGTAGTACTCGGCGTTGATCTCCGCGTACTTGGCCCACTCGGCGGGGAGCTGGTCCTCGGCGAAGCAGGCGTCGACGGGGCAGGCCTCGACGCAGGCGTCGCAGTCGATGCACTCGTCGGGGTCGATGTAGAGCATCTCGACCGAGTCGTAGTCGGCCTCGTCCGGCGTCGGGTGGATGCAATCGACGGGACAGACCTCGACGCACGAGTTGTCCTTGGTTCCGATGCACGGCTCGGCGATGACGTAGGTCATTCGATGCTTTCTCCTGGGTCGTTTGCGGTACAGCCGGAGGCTCCGAGGCCCCCACCAAAGCGCGGGCGCATATTTTACGGATTGCGCGGCGGCGCAGCCCCATCACTAGCATCGGCGCTCGATGCTGCTGTTGACGGGGGCGACCGGAAGCGTTGGATCGCGGCTGCTGCCGCTGCTGCTCGAGCGCGGCGAGGACGTGCGCTGCCTGGTGCGCGAGCCGCGCCGGCTGGGCGCGCGCCGGGTCGACGTGCAGATCGCGCTCGGCGACCTGGGCGAGATGTCGGACCCCTACCTGGTCCGCCAGGCGCTGCGCGGCGTCGACACGGTGGTCCACCTGGCGGCGACGATCCGCGACCAGCCTCCGCACCGGATCGAGGAGCTGAACGGGCTCGCCACGCTGCGCCTGCTGCGCGCCGCCGAGCGCAGCGGCGTGCGGCGCTTCGTCTTCTTCAGCGCGCTCAACGCCGCGGTCGCGCAGCGCACCCGCTTCTTCCGCGCCAAGTGGCTGGCGGAGCGCGCCGTCGCCTCCTCGCCGCTGGAGACGACGGTCTTCGCGCCCTCGATCGTCTACGACCGCTCCGACCCCTGGGTGACGCTGCTGCGCCGCTTCTCCTTTCTGCCCGTGATGCCGGTCTCCGGCGACGGGCAGGCGCGCTTCGAGCCGATCTGGGCCGGCGACGCGGCCCGCTGCGCCGTCGCCGCGCTCGACCGCGAGGGGGGGAGCCGCTACGAGCTGGCCGGCCCGCAGGACCTCAGCTACGACGAGATGTCCGACTTGGTCAGCCGCGTGGCCGGACGGCCGCGGCCCCTCCTCCACGTGCCCCTGCCGATCGTCCGCGCCGGCCTGATCGCGCTCCGCTCCGTTTTCGGCGAGGCCGTGTTCGCTACATGGGAGGAGGCGGAGCTGATGGAGGTTCCGATGATCAGCGAGCGCGGCACGGCCGATGCCGAGGCGCTCGGAGTCGAGCCGAGGAGGATGATCGATGTCCTTGACCACTAGGCGGGCCGCGGCGGTCGTGGCGGCGGTCGGTGCCCTGACGCTCGCGGGCGCCGGGCAGGCCTCGGCGCTGACGCTCGTCCCGGCCAAGCCGAAGGTCTTCTTCGGGGTCAGCGACCGGGGGACCACCGAGGCCTTCTACGAGTTCGCCGAGCTGTTCGGCAAGCGGCCCGCGCTGCTCGAGACCTTCCACCCCTGGGGCAACAGCCTCAACAAAGCCTACGAACGCTGGCGCGAAACCGCGACGCGGCCGATCCTGCACATCTCCACCGCCGACGACCAGACGCTGACCGAGCTGATCACGCCGGCGCAGATCGCGCTCGGCCACGGCGACGACTACCTGCTGCAGCTCAACGACTTCCTGGCCAAACGCGGCCTGCCCGCCTACGTGCGGCCGCTGGGCGAGCCGAACCGCTGCCTCAACCCGTGGTCGGCGGTCAGCTGCGACGGCCGCCAGCGCGGCGGCGAACACACGACGGGCTGGTACAAGCAGGCCTTCCGGCGAATCGCGACGATCGTGCGCGGCGCCGGCACCCTGGAGGCGGTAAACGCGACGCTGGCCGAAGCCGGCCTGCCGCCGGTGAACCGGACGAAAGGGCCGTCGCCCACCGTGCTGCCCGCGGCCCCGGTCAGCATCGTGTGGAGCCCGCTGCCGGGCGGCTCGCCAAGGGTCAAGGGCAACTTCCCGGGCAACTACTGGCCGGGGGCGCGCTGGCTCGACTGGGTCGGCACCGACTTCTACTCCAACTATCCGGTCTGGAAGGACCTCAACCGCTTCTACGAAGCCAAGCGCTGGCGACGCAAGCCGTTCGCGATCACCGAGTGGGCGGTCGCCGGCGAAGACGAGCCGCGCTTCGTCAAGCGGCTGATCGCCTGGACCGTGAAGCGCCCGCGCGTGCGCATGCTCGTCTACTACACCGGCTTCGACACCCCCTCCAACCCCTACGACCCCCGCCTCTACCGCCGCTCGACCAACACCCTGCGCAAGAAGCTCCGCCGCAACACCTTCCCGCCCTACGCCCCCGCCCACGCCGCCACGCTCCCCCCGCTGCCGCCCAAAGCCCCCTGACAACCCCCCGCCGCCGAGCCCGACGGGGCCGAAATGTCAAGGCAGCCTCGACGTATCGGCCCGTCGGCGGATTGTTTGGGTGGAGAGGCGGTGCGCATGGGGAGAGCGTGGCGCTCTCGGGCGCATCGGTGGTGCGCACCGTGCCGGCTTCGAAACAATTCCCCCGCAGTTCCAGCGCAAAGACGAAAGGCCCCGGTTTCCCGGGGCCTTTCGAGCATTCCTTGGCGACGGACCGAAATGTCAAGGCAGCCTTGACGTATCGGCCCGTCGGCGGCTACATCATGCCGCCCATGTCGGGCATGCCGCCGCCGGGCATGCCGCCGGCGGGCTCCTTCTCGGGCGGCTCGGCGATGACGGCCTCGGTGACGAGGATGTTCTTCGCGATCGAGGCCGCGTTCTGCAGCGCCGAGCGGGTCACCATCGTCGGGTCGATGACGCCGGCGGCGATCAGGTCGCCGTACTCGCCGGTGGCCGCGTCGAGGCCTTCGCCGGGCTTGAGGTCGCGGATCTTGTTGACCACGACCGAGCCCTCCTCGCCGGAGTTCTCGGCGATCTGGCGGATCGGCTCCTCCAGGGCGCGGTGCACGATGCGGGCACCGGTCGCCTCGTCCGGGTCGGAGAGCTTTTCCGGGTCGAGGTCGCTCTGCGCGTTGAGCAGAGCGACGCCGCCACCGGGCACGACGCCCTCCTCGAGCGCGGCCCGGGTTGCCTGCAGCGCGTCCTCGACGCGGTGCTTCTTCTCCTTCATCTCGGTCTCGGTAGCGGCGCCGACCTTGACCACCGCGACACCGCCGGCCAGCTTGGCGAGCCGCTCCTGGAGCTTCTCGCGGTCGAAGTCGGAGTCGGTGTTCTCGATCTCCTGACGGATCTGGTTGATCCGGCCCTTGATGTCGTCGGCCTCGCCGGCACCGTCGATGATCGTCGTCGTGTCCTTGGAGACGACGACGCGACGCGCCTTGCCGAGCTGGGAGAGCTGGGTGTTCTCGAGTTTGAGGCCCATCTCCTCGGTGATCACCTCGCCGCCGGTGAGGATGCCGACGTCCTCCAGCATCCGCTTGCGACGGTCGCCGAAGCCCGGCGCCTTCACGGCGACGCCGGTGAAGGTGCCGCGCAGCTTGTTGACGACGAGGGTCGCGAGGCACTCGCCCTCGACGTCCTCGGCGACGATCAGCAGCGGCTTGCCGCCCTGCATCACCTGCTCGAGCACCGGCAGGATGTCCCGCACGGAGCCGATTTTTTGGTTGGCGATGAGGATGTAGGGGTCCTCGAGCACCGCCTCCATGCGGTCCTGGTCGGTGACCATGTACGGGGAGATGTAGCCCTTGTCGAACTGCATCCCCTCGGTGAACTCCAGCTCCATGCCGAAGGTCTGGCCCTCCTCGACGTTGACCACGCCGTCCTTGCCGACCTTCTCGATCGCGTCGGCGATCACGTTGCCGATCTCGTCGTCGGCGGCGGAGATGGCGGCGACGCGGGCGATCTGCTCCTTGTCGGCGACCTCCTTGGACTGCTTGCCACGCAGGTCCTCGACGACCTCGTCGACCGCCTTCTCGATGCCGCGGCGCAGCGCCAGCGGGTTGGCCCCGGCGGCGACGTTCTTGAGCCCCTGGCGGACGATGATCTGGGCCAGCAGCGTCGCCGTCGTGGTGCCGTCGCCGGCCACGTCGTTGGTCGCCGTGGCGACCTCGCGGACGAGCTGGGCGCCCTGGTTCTCGAAGACGTCCTCGACCTCGATCTCGCGGGCGATCGTGACGCCGTCGTTGGTGATCGTCGGCGCGCCGAACTTCTTGTCGAGCACGACGTAGCGGCCCTTCGGGCCGAGCGTGACCTTGACCGCGTCGGCGACCGCGTCAACGCCGGCCTGCAGGGCGCCCCGCGCGTCCTCTCTGTACTTCAGCTCCTTGTGAGCCATCTGTGTTCAGTCCTCCTTGGTTCTAAGTCCTGGTTGGGCGGGCTAGCCGAGCTTGGCGAGGATGTCCGACTCGCGCAGCACGAGCAGGTCGTCGCCGTCGATGGTGATCTCGGTGCCCCCGTACTTCGAGTAGAGGACCTCGTCGCCCTCGCTCACGTCGATCGGCTGCCGGGAACCGTCTTCCTTGACCGCGCCGTCGCCAGCGGCGACGACCTTGCCCTTCTGGGGCTTCTCCTTCGCCGTGTCGGGAAGGACGATGCCGCTCGCGGTCGTCTCTTCCTCCTCGATCGGCTTCACGATCAGCCGGTCCCCGAGGGGCTTCAGCTTCATACGTATACCTCCGTCTCTGGTCGGTTGGGTTGGGAAGTTCCTGAGAGTGGCTTGGCACTCTCAGGCAGAGAGTGCCAGCGCCCCGGAAAGATAGCGCGCCAGGCTCGGCGCTGCCGCCGACGGGCCGAAACGTCGCCTTCAGGGCGACGTTTCGGCCCGTCGGCCCCCGGTTTCAGCCGCTGGCCAGGAGGCGGCAGCCGAGGCGGCGGGCGATGCCTTCGCCGCCGCGAGCCATCACCCAGTCGTGGTTCCATTCGAAGACCGGGCGAGCGAGCGGGGCGGCCAGGTTCATCCAGACCTTCGCCGTCCGCACGTCCCACTCGTAGAGCGCCGCCGTCACGCCGTCCTGCTCGTAGAGGCGCCAGCGCCCGACGCCGGTCAGGTCGCCCACCGCGTCCCCCTCGAACAGATGTGGCCGCTCGATCCGCGTCATCGTCACCTCGAACTCGACCCGGTAGGGGAGCAGGCTGCGCCAGACCATGCGGGCGACCGTGCCGATCTCGCCGTCGTCGCCGCGGCGCACCTCCTCGGCGCTCTCGACCCCGCGCCACCACTCCGGCCAGCGCGCCTGGTCGTAGAGGGTGTCCCAGACCCGCTCGCGGGGGCAGTCGAGCAGCCAGGTGGTGAGCAGGGAGTAGTCCGCCATCCAGTGCGCAGGCTAGTGCGGCGTCG
>Ga0299914_10000037_pt1 | contig 86340 bp, 89 predicted proteins | sample RVTome_10_FD_201361 | JGI IMG/M metagenome (GOLD analysis project Ga0299914, IMG submission 201361) | Soil microbial communities from uranium-contaminated site in the Upper Colorado River Basin, Wyoming, United States - RVT153D57 (version 2) ... | reverse complement strand
TGGACCCTGCCGACGGTAGGGCGATGGAAGTGAGGGTCGCCGGTCCGGCGGCGCTTTTGGTCGCAAAGACCCACAAGATCAACGATCGGGTTCGGAGTGGCCGTGAGGATCGTCTCGACGACAAGATCGAGCTTTTCGGCACTCGCAACGGGATCGGCATCCAGATGGCCTCGCGGGCCCTTCAGGTGGCAATGCCCTCCGAGAGAGTGCGGGCAATCTGCCTTGCGTACGTGCTGGCCCTGACAGAGGCGATTGGAGATTGATCCGTCGGGATCCGAACCGTCACATCCGCGTCTGGATCGGTGCGCCTCGACCGCGCAGCATCGGCGGCCAATCGACAAGGAGGCTTACCGTGGTCTACGCGCTGATGGGGTACGTGCACGCGATGGTCGCCGAGCGGGGGAGGCGGATCCGGCTACTGGCAGGCGAAGAGAGGGGCAGGGGACGGTCGAGTACGTCGAGCTGATCCTCTCGTCTCGCTGCTGATGGTCGGCATGGTCGCCGCCATGAAGGGCTTCAATAGATCAAACACTAAGACCCGCGACCTTTGCCTGAGCGTCCCTGCGTCTGTCGACTTGCAGCAGATGCCCTCCGGCCAGCTACGATCTATCCACGATGAACCCACGTCAAGTCAAGCGCTTCGATCCGGCAGCCCGCGCCGCCGCCAAGCAGGCCGCCCGAGATGCCGACGCTCGCGCTCTCGCCCGCGGCGAGGTCTCTGTCGCCGAGCTGCACCGCCGCAACGGATTGCTCGCATTTCCCCGCGAGCATCTCGCTGTCGACTACGCCGGGTTCATCTCTTCGGCACGGTGACCCAACTGTCGTTGCCTGCCCACACGGCTGTTTTTGACGCTTCAGGAGACCCGGAAAGTAGCTAGGTTTCTTCGATTTTCCGGGCTGGAAATCGCTGCTCGTTCTCGTCCATTTTCGAACTAGCAGCTTCCATGAGATCGGTTCCAAGCCGGTCAGCCAGCGCTAGGAGGTAAATGAAGACATCCGCGAGTTCGGCCTCGATCGCGCCCCGTGACGCTTGAATTAACTCTGCCTCGCGCGCCACGTCTTGCCACAGGAAATGCTCCTGCAGTTCGGCCGTCTCGATGCCGATCGCCAGGCAGAGATCCTTTGCGGTGCGCACTTCATCCCATTTGCGTTCCTCTGCAAAGCGCCTGATGCGAGCCGCCAGCTGGTGTAGATCTTCGTTGCTACTCATCGCGAAGGTTGAATGAATAGACCCAGTAATCGACCCGACCACTGAAGCCACGCAAGCCAGTAGCTGCCCGTCCCAGCGCATCGCGAAAGGCAAAGTAGAAGACCAGCAAGAGGGCGACTGCATAGATCCCTGACGGCGAGGGCAAGCCTGCAAACAGAAACCTGCCGATTGCCTCCGCTGCGTCACTACCCCAATGAAGGTTGTTCCAGTGGACATCGAAAAGAACTGCGACAAGAATCAGGGCAAGGATCACGGGCATCAGATCAGACCAAGAGGGAAGCAGGGATCGCCTACGTTCGAGGTTAAGGAAGCCCCGAAAAGGCTTCTCGGGGGTGACGGGTTCATTCGGTGCTCGCCAACGATGAACGAGAAACTTCTGGTTTCGTTTGAGGTCTGTTCGTCGCCCCAAGTACCCTTCCCAAATCCTCCCTTCTAGCCCCCGGACATAGCTCGGCTTGGGGGTCGTCACAGATGGTGTGAAGAGAGCAGGTGCAATTACGAACGAGTCAAGGGTTCCGAGTGGGAGTAGATGACTGGTGAACTCAGAACTTTCCTTAACCGCGAGTGCCTCGCGCTCGTCGTTTACTCGCAGATCGGCGATTGCGCGGTTGCGGGCAAGTAGCGAGCGATGCCAGACCCACAAGCGACCTGGACGACGGATGTGAAAGCGGACTCGTAGATAGCCTTGATCGCAAGCCTCTAGGGCATCGGCCAAGGTCAATGTCCAGAGCGAGAAATATTTATCCCGCGGTTGTTTGGCCATTTCGCATGCAGGCCGGTCGAGATCGAGGACCCTATAGTCTCGCCCACTAATATTGAGCATGCCATGGTGAAGCACATCTTCACGGGCAAAGATGAGTCCAGCGATCGTGGGGTCCTGCATCTCGCGGCAAAGCGATTTTAGTGCAAGGTGATTGGCATCTACAGTAGCCGCCGGTATACCGAGGCGAATTCTCTTCACTGACCTTTCGCCAGCGCTGATCGCTAGCCCGACATCGAGACAGCAAACCCGGTAGCCAGTTAGGCCACCCAAGGTCCAGAGGTTCAAGTGGCAGTGATCAATACTCAGATCTGAGTTGGCCTCGTCTGCCGAGGCAACCCCGAAGAAGCCCACGACTTACGCCGTAGCGACGACGGCAAAGGCCGTTTTTGGGGCCCTTACGCAGTCGGGGCTGGAATCTGGAAACCACGAATAGACGTACTCGTGGCGTCCTTCTCCATATCGATTGCGATCTATCTGGAACAACGAGAATCCCAAGGCATGAAAGAGGGGTGTTAGGCCCTGCGAGACACTTGAAGCACAGGTCACATCGACCCGAGGCGTTTCCTTTAAACGCCAGTGCTCGCAGCGTTGGGAAAGCAGGGCTTCGCCAATGCCCCGCCGTCGAAATGCCCGATGAACCCAAAGCGTAGAGAGTTTTACTCGCCCTGCTTCCTTCGGAGTTTCAATTGCAACTCCGGCTAGCGTTGACCGATGCCTCACAACGAAAGCACCGCTCCGCCCGGTCTCGATCTCGTCGAGCTTCCGCTCGAGCCAACTCGAACCACCGGGGTAAAGCCGATCAAGTGCTGGGGCAAGTTCCCGTGCCAAGGCTCCGCGGTCGCATCGCAGGTAGGGTCGCGGGGTCCATAAGCGTCGCGCAAGCTTTGTCTGCATCGGCCAACCCTAGCGCGACCTCCGGGCAGGAACCTCCACCGCCATGTCCGGGGCTTGATCACCCAGACTCCTAAGCTGGTCGCGGCGATCTGGAGGCGCAGGATAAGGTCTACCGCTACGCAACAATGGCTTGGGAGCTGCCGTCCAGACAGGTTTACACTTCTCGTATGGCAACCGAAGTCAAGAAGCTCGACCTGAAACCTGGCGAGCTGGTCGAAGTCGGTGGCCGCCGCTACGAGGTCGTTCCGCATCGCGAGGGCGGCTTGACTCTGGAGCCGCCGATCACGCCGGTTGCTGAGATCTATGAAGAGCGCGGTTGGGAGCCGGCGTCTGAGGAGGACTTCAGGCGGCTGACTGCTGACGACGAGCCCCCGCGGGCGAGGGCTAACGGCAGCGGCTGATCCACCGGTGTCTGGTGACCCCGCCAGTCAATGGGTGTCTTGTGAGAAGCTCGATTCATGAGCCGCGCAGAAAGTCTGCCCGCCGCCACAGTCAAGCGCTTCGACCCGGCTGACCGCGCCGCTGCCAAGCAGGCCGCCCGCGACGCCGACACTCGCGCCCTCGCTTGCGGCGAGGTATCTGCCGCCGAGCTGCACCGCCGCAACGGCCTGCTCGCCTTTCCCCGCGAGCACCTCGCCGTCGACTTCGCCGGATTCATCTCCTCGGCACTGTGAGCGGCGCTCCGCCTCCTCTCTCACCCCGGGAGGTCGCGGCGTCTGCCGCTACGCGGCGATCGGATGCCCTGCCGAGTCCCTGGCCTCGATCCGGGCGCGAGGTGGTAGCTGCACGACATCGGCGCTCTTGCGGCGCCGATGCCTCAAGAAGAAGGCGGCCGCGGCTAGGAAGATCGCTGAAACGCCGCCGACATGCTCGGGCCGTACCAGCAACTCGTGCCCGTCGGAGTAAACGAGCGCGACGGGATCGCCGTCGAAGAGGGCCTTGGTTGCCATCAGCCCGTGATCAGGGCTGTCGGCTGAGATGAAGTGGGTGCGATCGGGATAGCGCGCAGCCAACTCGGTATCGCCGATGCTGGCGATCACCTTCTCGACAGCTGCATCTGCGCTTCGCTCGCTCATGACTCCCTCCATTTTCGCACGATCTCTTCAGCCTCATCCTTGGCCTTGCGAATCGCCGCCGCCATTGCATCGTTCGCCGACTTGAAATCGAGGATTGCCGGCGGCTGTTTGCCTTCCTCGCGGGTATAGGCGTGCTCGTGGTACTCGTCGATGTCGTCTGCGTTGTCCCAGAGGCGCACGGTCGTCCATTCGGCGTCTTCGAGGATCTCCAAGGTGATCGCGTAGGAGACCGGCGGTGGCGCCTCGCTGCGGCGGAAGCGGATGCGCGTGCCGGGCTCCAAATCGATGAAGACCTCTCGCTCCCGGCTTGCCACGGTCGGAGCCTTTCAGAAGTGAGAGACCCCCACCTCTCAAGGAGCTGCGGGTAGAACAACGGAATCTGTGCGGCGGCAGTTAAGCCGTCGAATTGACCTCGGCCTGACCGGCCAGCTCAGCGACGGCCTGCTGAGCGCCTGGCAGGGCCTTGGCCGCCGTCGGTCCCATGATTCGCCGCCAAAGTGGCGTCAGGGCGCCCTCGATGTAGATCGTGTTCACAAGGCGACTGCCGCCACTCTCACTCGGTTCCACTAGATGACGATGGCCCATCCGGGCGCCGGGCAATCGCGCCTCATCGGTGAACAGGCGACCCCGCTCGAACTCGACGACGCGAAAGCGGAGGCGCAGGCCCGTGCGAAAGACGATCCGCGCGGTGGCACCCTCTGCGAGCGGGCCCTCGAGCCTGGCGCTCTTGATCTCGGCATTCCACTTCGGCCAGGCGCTCGCCTCCGCATATGCCCGCTCCCAGACCGTCGCCGGCGCCACGTCGGCCTCCAGCGTGCTCGTCGTCTCCCATCGGCTCATCGGTAAACCCCTTTCCCCAGCAGTTCCACATTTGCGCCCACCCAGCGATCGAGATTGCGCTCTTCGAGCAGCGGGCCGCCAAGTATCTCCGTCAGCAGCGGCATGAAGCTGAGCGGCGCCCAGATCAGGAAGAAGTGCTGGAGGGTCGTCCAGAGGCGGTCGACGTCTTCGCGCAGCGCGCCGCTTGCGGTGAGCCCGTCGATCTCGCTGCGACCAGCCCCTGCTTCCCGCCGAAGTGGTGGACGAGGAGAGCGGGGGACACGTTGCTTGCTTTGGCGATTTCTCGCAGAGCGCGTTCTGCTCACAAGCGGTCAAGCAGTGCTGCCAGGTGGTCCATCGATGACATCCATTCGGACTACGAGGTTGTCGTCGTCAAGCCGCCAGCGGTGGATCAGCCGAGAGTCCGTGAGCAGCTTGCCCGTAGCGGCTTCGTGGACGATCTGGTGTACGCGAACCGAGTAGCTCCCCGCCGGATCCTTGCTGATGCCTTCGGGCTCCACCCGACTGGAGATCGCCTTGAACTGCCGTTCGAAGTATTCGCGGACAGCACGCCTGCCGCGCACCCGACCTCCCTCCCAGGCGTTGGGCCAGTCGACCTCGGGGTGCATCAGCGCGGTCGCCCTGTCGAGGTCCCGGTCGTTGAACGCCGCATAGGCTGCCTTGAGGATCTGCTCGACCGTCGTTTGCTTCACGGACTCCGCCTTGCGGCGATAGTCCTCGGCTCGGGTGAACTCGACCAGCTCCGCGTCTTCCAGCACGTCGGCAAGATGGCCGCCGCGGACGCGAAAGACGTCTCCCGCCTCAGCCTCCATCGATTCGCCGTCGACGAAGCGATACCGCAGCTTGCCGCGCACCAGGTAGCACCAGTGCTCGCAAGGGCACATGCCGTCAGGCAGTCCTCGATAGTAGGGAGCCGAATCGAAGCCGGCCGGGATTAGGTGTCGGGCGCCGACCATCTCGCCAAGGTCAAGCGTCTGCGACTCCATCTCACCCGACCTGCTGACTTGCGCATCTGACCAGTCGATGGTCGAAGTTTGCCTAACACCGATGCGCCAGGGACCCGTTCCCGCATCCTGACGCTTCTGAATCGAACTCGTCACATCCGCGTCTGGATCGGTGCGCCTGCGCCGCCGAGCATCGGTGGCCAATCGACAAGGAGGCAATCGATGGTCTACGCGCTGATGGGGTACGTGCACGCGATGGTCGCCGAGCGGGCCAGGCGGATCCGGCTGCTGGCGGGTGGGGAGAAGGGGCAGGGGACGGTCGAGTACGTCGGGCTGATCCTGCTCGTCTCGCTGCTGATGGTCGGCATGGTCGCCGCCATGAAGGGCTTCAACGGCAAGCAGGGGACCGAGCTGGCCGACGTGATCGTCAACAAGATCAAGGAGGCGGTGAACAAGGTCTCCTTCAAGTAGGAGCTGAAACGCGCGGCGGGCGCCGAGTCGCCCGCCGCGCTTGGCGGCGGCGTGACAGACTCGCCGCCCATGCCGGCTTCGCGCAGCTACGACCGCGCTCCGGCCGACCTGCGGCCGGTGACGATCGACCCTGGATACGTCGCCTCGGCGGACGGGTCGGCGCTGATTTCGGTGGGCGGCACGAGGGTGATCTGCACCGCCTCGGTCAGCGACCAGGTGCCGCGCTGGATGCAGGGCCGGGGGCGCGGCTGGGTCACGGCCGAGTACGCGATGCTGCCCGCCTCCACCGGGGAGCGCAAGGCGCGCGACGTCTCGCGCGGCAAGCAGGACGGCCGCTCGGTGGAGATCCAGCGGCTGATCGGCCGCTCGCTGCGGGTAGTCGCCGATTTCGAGGCGCTCGGCGAGCGCAGCGTCTACGTCGACTGCGACGTGCTGGAGGCCGACGGGGGCACCCGTTGCGCGGCGATCACAGGCGGCTACGTGGCGCTGCGGCTGGCGCTTCAGGGCCTGATCGACCGCGACGAGCTGGAGGAGATGCCGCTCGACGGCTCGGTAGCCGCGGTCAGCGTCGGGATGGTCGAGGGCAGGGCGCTCTGCGACCTCGACTACTCCGAGGACTCGAGCGCCGAGGTCGACGCCAACGTGGTGATGACCGGCGACGGCGGCCTGGTCGAGGTGCAGGCGACAGCGGAGCGCACACCGCTCTCGCGCGCCTCGCTGGACGAGCTGCTCGGCCTCGCCGAGGCCGGTATCGCCCGCCTGCGCGAGGCGCAGGAGCGGGCCCTGTCGCGTTGATCTTCGCCACCGGCAACAAGCACAAGCTGCGCGAGATGCGCGAGTTGCTGCCCGAGGCTGGGCTGGAGCCGCCCCCGCCGGACTTCGAGATGCCGCCCGAGGACGGCGACAGCTTTGCCGCCAACGCGCTGATCAAGGCGCGCGCCGTGCGCGAGGCAACCGGCGGGGTCGCGCTCGCCGACGACTCCGGCATCGAGGTCGCTGCGCTCGACGGGCGGCCCGGGATCCACTCCGCCCGCTACGGCGGCCCGGACGCGACCGACGAGGAGAACCTCGACAAGCTGCTGCGCGAAGTGACGGCGGCCGGCGATGACCGCAGCGCCGCCTACGTCTGCGCGCTGGCCCTGATCGACGCCGACGGCGCCGAGCACGTCTTCGAGGCGCGCTGCGAGGGGCGCCTGATCGAGTCGCCGCGCGGCGAGGGAGGCTTCGGCTACGACCCCGCCTTCGTCCCCGCCGACACCGGCCCGGGCGACGAGCGGACGATGTCGGAGCTGAGCCGGGAGGAGAAGAGCGAGATCAGCCACCGCGGCCTCGCCGCGCGGATGCTGGCCGCCCACCTGGAGTCGGAGGCGACGGCGCGGGAGGCGCGATGATCCGCACCAAGAGCGGCGCGGCGGGGCTCTCGATCGCCTCCAACTCGCTGCTGATCGGGCTGAAGCTGGCGGCCGGCGCGATCACCGGCTCGATCGCGATCATCACCGAGGCGCTGCACTCGCTGATCGACCTGCTCGCCTCGGTGATCGCCTTCGTCTCGGTGCGCAAGGCCGACGAGCCGGCCGACGCGGACCATCCCTACGGCCACCAGAAGGTCGAGAGCCTGACGGCGGCGATCGAGGGAATGCTGATCCTGGTCGGCGCCGCGGTGATCTTCTACGAGGCGTCCCGGCGGCTGGTCGCCGGCGCCGAGGTCGACGCGCTCGGGATCGGCATCGCGGTGATGGCTTTCTCGGTCATCGCCAACCTGGTCGTCTCGACGGTGATCTACCGGCGAGCGAAGGAGCACGACTCTCCGGCGCTGGAGGGAGACGCGGCCCACCTGCGCACCGACGCGCTCACCTCGGGCGGGGTCTTGGTCGGACTGGCCCTGGTCGAGCTGACCGGCATCGTCGCCTTCGACTCGATCACCGCCCTGGTCGTGGCCGCGGCGATCGTGCTCACCGGGCTGCGGATCCTGCGGCGCTCCTCCGGGGTGCTGGTCGACGAGACGCTCCCCGACGAGGAGATGGACAGGATCGAGCAGGCGATCGCCGCGGCGCGCACGCCGGAGGTCGCCGGCTACCACAAGCTGCGTGCCCGCCGCGCCGCCCGCCGCCGCTACATCGACTTCCACGTCCAGTATCGCTCCGGCACCAGCCTCGAGCTGGCCCACGACCTCGCGCACCGGATGCGAGCCGAGATCGAGGCGGAGCTGGCCGGCGCCGAGGTGCTGATCCACGTCGAGCCGGAGGCCTCCTACCGCGACCCGCGCCGCGACGACAGCCCGTATCGAGCCGGTTAGGGACTGGGCAGGAGGTTGACCGCGGCGGCGAGGCCGACCGCGCCCACCGTGACCGCGTAGCCGGTGTAGTCACCGAGGGCGAGGAGGAGCACGGCGATCGCGCAGATCCCCACCACCACCATCCACGAGGCTCGAGCCGGAGGCACGGTCGGTATTTTGGCCGAGATGGCAGATGAGCAGCTGGTCGACCCCGATCTCGCGGCGCGCGTCGTGGAGCTGGCGCTGCAAAACGGCGGCGAGTTCGCGGAGCTGTTCGCCGAGAAGCGGGGTGGTCTGGCGATTTCGATCGACGAGTCGCGGGTCGAGGCGGTGCAGGCCGGCGCCGAGGAGGGTGCCGGCGTGCGGGTCATCAGCGGCGGCACGACCTACTTCGCTCACGTCGACGGCCTCGCCGCAGCCGACCTGGAGCGCGCCGCGGAGCAGGCCTCCGCGGCGGTGCGCGGCGAGCGGACGGAGGCGCGCCCGCTGCGCGCCGCCGCGAGCGCGCCGCAACGGATCGAGCGCCGCCCCGAGGAGGTGGCGGTCGAGCGCAAGGCGGAGCTGCTGCGGGAGCTCGACGAGCGCGGTCGCGCCCAGGGCGGCGAGGTAGCCCAGCTCACCGCCTCCTACAGCGAGGGGCGCCGCCGGGTCGCGGTCGCCAACTCCGAGGGCCTGCTGAGCGGCGACGATCGCACCCTGGTGCGGCTCGCCGCCCAGGCCGTCGCCCGCCGCGGCGATCAGGCCGAGGCGGGCATGGAGACCCACGGCGGCCATCGCGGCTTCGAGCTGCTCGCCGGCGACCCGGCGGCGATCGCCGAGCAGGCGGCCCGCAAGGCGCTGACCCTGCTCGACGCCGACCCGGCGCCCGCGGGCACGATGCCGGTGGTGGTCGGCGGCGGCTTCGGCGGCGTCCTCTTCCACGAGATGACCGGGCACGGGCTCGAGGCCGACCACGTGCAGAAGGGCGCCAGCGTCTACGCCGGCAAGCTCGGAGAGCGGGTCGCCGAGCCGCTGCTGCACGCCTACGACGACGGCAGCATGCCGGGGGAGTGGGGGACCGAGGCGATCGACGACGAGGGCACCCCGACGCAGCGCACTCCGCTGGTCGAGGAGGGGCGGATCTCCTCCTTTCTCTACGACCGGCTGCGGGCGGAGCGCGACGGCGTCGCGTCGACCGGCAACGGCCGCCGCGAGAGCTTCCGCCACCTGCCGATCCCGCGGATGACCAACACCTACATCGCCCCCGGCGACGCCAAGCCGGAGGAGATGATCGCCGAGCTGGAGCGCGGCTTCTACGCGGTCTCCTTCGCCGGCGGCCAGGTCGAGCCGGCGACCGGGGACTTCGTCTTCGGCGTGTCCGAGGGCTACCTGATCGAGAACGGCAAGCCGACCAGGCCATGCCGGGGGGCGACGCTGATCGGCAACTGCCTGGAGGCGCTGGCGGCGATCGACGCGGTCGGCGACGACTTCGAGATGAAGACCGGGTTTTGCGGCAAGGGTGGCCAGCGTGCCCCGGTCGGCACCGGCCAGGGCCACGTGCGGATCAAGGCGTTGACGGTGGGGGGCACAGCTCTGTGAGCGACCTTCCGGCGTTCGAAATCCACGCCATATGTGTAGCGGGAACACCGCAAGCGGAGGGGCTGTGAGCGAGCTGGTCGACGCGGCGGAGCGCGCCGTCGAGGCGGCGCTGGCGGCGGGGGCGACCGACGCCGAGGCCTATGCCGCCGAGGAGGCCGGCCGCGAAGTGCGCGTCTACGACGGCGCCGTGGAGAGCCTCACCGCGGCGACCGAGCGCGGCCTCGGCCTGCGCGCCTGGAACGGGCAGCGGGCGGGCTATGCCTACGGCACCGACCTCAGCGAGCAGGGCGTCGCGGCGACCGCAGCCCGGGCCGCGGAGGCCGCGGCGGCAGCCGACGAGGACGAGTTCGCGGCCCCTCCGCGGCAGGCCGGCGATCCGCCCCGGGTCGAAGGCCTGCTCGACGCCGGCTCCATCGAGCTCCCCACCCCGGAGGTGGTCGATCTCGTGCTCGCGGTTGAGCGCACCGCGCTGGAAGCCGACCGGCGAATCGCCGGCGTCGAGCAGACCGTCTACGCCGACTCGGTGGAGCGGGTCGCCATCCGCTCCTCCGCCGGCGTCGCCGGCGAGCACGAGGCTTCGAGCTGCTACGCGTACCTGCAGGCGCTCGCCGAGGCCGACGGCGGCGGCCGCGAGACCGGGCTCGGCTTCGGCCTGGCGCGCGGCCCGGCGGGCCTCGACCCGGTTGCCATCGGCCGTGAGGCGGCGCAGCGCGCGGTGGCGATGATCGGAGCCGGCAAACCCGCGTCGCGCGCCTGTCCCGTGGTCCTCGACCCGACCGTCGCCGCCGGCTTCGCGGGGCTGATCGGCTCGACGCTCGCCGCGAACGCCGTGCAGCGAGGCCGCTCGCCGTTCGCCTCGATGCTCGGCGAGGAGGTGGCCGGTGAGGCGCTCGTCCTGCACGACGACGGCCTCGACCCGGAGGGCCTTGCCTCGGCCCCGTTCGACGGCGAGGGAGTGCCGCGGCGACGCACGGCGCTGATCGAGGGAGGCCGGCTGCGCACCTTCCTGCACGACACCTACACGGGGCGGCGGGACGGCGCCGGGTCGACCGGCAGCGCCGGGCGAAGCGGCTACCGTTCCCGGCCGTCGGCGGCGACCTCCAACCTGGTCGTCGCGACCGGCGACCTTGCGCTCGAGGCGCTTCTGCGCGAGGCGGGCGAGGGGGTCTACATCACCGACGTCGCCGGGCTGCACTCGGGTGTGAACCCGGTCTCCGGCGTCTTCTCGGTGGGGGCCTCCGGGCAGACGATCAGGGGCGGAGCGCTTGCCGAGCCGGTTCGCGAGATGACGATCGCCAGCGACCTGGTCTCGATGCTGCGCGCGGTTCGCGCCGCCGGTGAGGAAGCGCGGTGGGTGCCCTTCGGGGGTTCGGTCCGCACGCCGCCGCTGCTGGTCGCGGAGATGACGGTTAGCGGCTCCTGAGCCGAGCGTCTCGCCACTTCCGCAATTTCCGCTCCTGAAACGGCGTGATCGGCTCTCTGTCGCGGAAACCGCCGAGCGCGCTGTTAGATTGCCCGCGACTTCAATCTCGAGGAGGATCTTCGACGTGACAAAGGCTGAGTTTCTGGACCAACTGGCCGACGACGATCGGCTCGGCAGCAAGAAGGCGGCGAGCGACGCGCTCGACGCCGTGCTCGACGCGATCACTGACACGCTGCAGGGCGGTGGCGAGGTCAACTTCACCGGCTTCGGCAAGTTCCACGTCGCCGAGCGCGGCCCGCGGCAGGGCGTCAATCCCCGTACCGGCGAGCGGATCACGATCCCGGGCGGCAAGGTCCCACGCTTCTCCGCCGGCTCGGCGCTGAAGTCGAAGGTCAAGGGCGGCTAGCTGCCCCAAGCTCCGTTTGCGGACCGGCTTGCGGCGCTCGTCGAAGAGCGCCGCAGCCAGGTCTGCCTCGGGCTCGATCCCGACCCCGCCGCCCTCTCCGCCGGGCCACCCGCTGAAGACGGCGGGGGCACCCCGGCGGAGCAGGCCGCGGCGGCCGTCGGCGCCAGCTGCCGGCTCCTGATCGAGCGGGCCGGCCCGGCCTGCGTCGCGGTCAAGCCGCAGCTGGCCTGCTTCGAGCGGCTCGGGGCCCCCGGCTGGCAGGCGCTCGTCGAGGTCTGCGAGGCGGCCCGCGAGGCCGGCCTGCTGGTGGTCGCGGACGGCAAGCGCGGCGACGTGGCGGTCACCGCCGCCGCCTACGCCCAGTCCCTGGTCGGCGAGACCGCGACTCCCTGGGGGACGGTGCCGGGGCTGAGCGCGGACGCCTTCACCGCCAACCCGCTGCTCGGCCTCGACGCGCTGGAGCCGATGGTCGCGGCGGCCGAGGAGGCCGGCGCCGCTGTCTTCGTCCTGGTTCGCACCAGCAACCCCGGCGCCGCCGACGTGCAGGACCTGTCGGCCCCCGAGGCGCCGCTGCACGAGCGGCTCGCGGCGCTGGTCAACGGCCTCGCGGACCGGCTCGCCGGCGAGCGGGGGATGAGCGGGGCCGGCGCGGTGGTCGGGGCCACCGAGCCGCGCCGGCTCGCCCGCCTGCGCGAGCTGATGCCGAGGGCGGTCTTCCTGATCCCCGGGGTCGGCGCCCAGGGCGGGCGGCCCGAGCTGCTGGGCGACGCCTTCGCGCCCGGCCCGGCCTCCGGGCTCGTCGCTGCCTCGCGGAGCATCGCCTCCGACGCCGACCCGGCCGCGGCGGCGGAGCGGCTGCGGGAAGCGGTCTGGGCGGTCGCGGGCTCCTAGGCCGTTTGGCGGTCCCTCCGCGCCGGTACCATCCTCGACCAGCCGCAGCCCTCGAAACGCATGGAGAACCGCACCACAGCCCCAGCCCGGGCGCTCGCCGCACTCGCGCTGGTCGCAGCGTTCCTAGCCGTGGTCTTCGTCTTCGCGACGAGCCTCGGCGGCGGGGACAGCGAGCAGGCTGGAGGTGGGGGAGCGGTAGGAGGCGCCATCACCGGCCCGGCGCAGGCAGGTGGCAGCGGTGAGGACGGGGCCAGGGCACCGTCCAGCTACGTCGTTCAGAACGGCGACACGCTGACCTCGATCGCCGTCGAGACCGGGGTCTCGATCGAGCGCATCCAGCGGCTCAACCCCGGCATCGACCCCCAGATACTCGTCTCCGGCCAGAAGCTGAAGCTGCGGTGAGGGCAGCGCTCGCCCTCGCGGCGCTGGTCGCCGCCCTGTTCGCGTCGGCGCCCCCAGGCGCGACAGCGGCGCAGAGCTCGCGCCAACCGGACCTCGACGCCCGTGCCTGGGCCCTGATCGAGGCTCGCAGCGGCAGGCTGCTCGCCGCTCACAACGCCGGCCGGCGGCTGCCGGTCGCCAGCGCGACGAAGCTGATGACCGCACACGTCGCGCTGCGCTCGCTGCCCCCCGGCCGGATCGTCACCATGGCGCCCTACCCGGCCCTCTCCGTCGAATCGCTGCTCGGCGTCCCGGCCGGCGAGCCGGTCAGCGTCCGCGACCTGCTCTACGGGTTGATCCTGCGCAGCGGCAACGACGCCGCCCATACGCTCGCGGTTCGCTCCGCGGGCTCCCTGCCGCGCTTCGTGCGGCGCATGAACCGCAGCGCCGCCGCGCTCGGGCTCTCCGACAGCCGCTTCGCCAACCCGGTCGGCCTCGACGAGCCCGGCAGCTACTCGAGCGCCTACGACCTGACGGCGCTCGCCCGCCGCCTGCTGCGAGTGCCCCTCTTCCGCCGCATCGCCGACTCGCGCCGCGCGGTTCTGCGCAGCCAGCGCCCGCCGCGGGAGATCGAGACGGTCAACGACCTGCTGCTCGCCGAGCCCTGGGCCACCGGGGTGAAGACCGGGCGCACGGTCGGCGCCGACTACGTGCTGGTCGGCTCCGCCCGTCGCAAGGGATTGGAGCTGATCTCCGCCGTGCTCGGCGCCCCCAGCGAGGCGGCCCGCGACGCCGGAACGGTCAAGCTGCTCGAGTACGGCTTCGTCCGCGTCCGCCGTCTCCGTCAGGCCCGTCGCGCGGCGCTGCTGCGCCGCGCCGCGGCACGGCGGCGCGCCCGAGAGGAGAAGAGCGCGGTGGATCGGGTGCGGTCGTTCGTGGCCGGCAATCCGATTCCGCTCGGAGTCGCCGCTTGCGTGATACTTGTTGGCGTGTTGCTGCCGTGGCGCCGGGCCAGGCGCCCTCGGCAAGGAAGCGACGCGAGGGGCGCAAGCCGCGAGGAGAGGCGAATGGTGCGCGAGCAGAGCCGACGCGAGAGGAACGGAGAGGCCGACCGGTGATCCTCACGGTGACCCTCAATGCCGCGATCGACCGCACGGTCGCCGTGCCCAACTTTCGCCAGAGCCACCGCCACCGCGCCGTCGAGAGCCGCACCGTGGCCGGCGGCAAAGGGATCAACGTCGCCCGCGCCCTGGGCCTGCTCGGGCGGCCGGTGATCGCCGCCGGCGTCGCCGGCGGCCCGACCGGCAACCGCGTCCTGGAGCAGCTGCGGGCGGAGCGCATCCTCACCGACTTCACCTGGGTCGCGGGCGAGACGCGGATCAACATGGCGGTGGTCGACCCCACTTCCGGCGAGCAGACCGAGGTCAACGAGCGCGGCCCGGCGGTCAGCGTCGAGGAGGTCGACTCCTTCTGCTCCCGGCTCGACTACCTGGCGGGCGGAGCGAGCATCTGTGTGCTGGCCGGCACGCTTCCCCCCGGCGCCGGAGAGGAGCTCTACGCCCGCTTGGTGAAGAGGCTGCGCGAGCGGGGGCTGACCGTGATCCTCGACTCGGAGGGCGACCCGATGATGGAAGGGCTGCGCGCCGGGCCGTCGGTGGTCACCCCCAACGAGCGCGAGGCCGAGGAGCTGGTCGGCCATGAGTTCGAGGACGACGAGGACCTGGTTCACGGCCTCGAGGAGCTTGTCCGCCTGGGCGCCGGCGAGGCGGTGATCACCCGCTCTGCGGGCTGCGTTGCCGTGATCGGCGAGGGCGCCGAGCGCCGCTACGTCGAGGTCTCCACCGAGCCGCTCGACCCGGTCGCCACCGTCGGCTCCGGCGACGCCTTCCTGGCCGGCTACGTCGCGGCGCTGTACGACGGGCAGGCGGCCGCGGACTGCCTCGCCTACGGGGTCGCCTGCGGCGCCGAGTCGACCCAGCACTTCGGCGCCGGCACGGTCGACCGCCGCCAGGTCGAGCGCCTGCTCGGCGACGTGGCGGTGCGCGAGTTGGAGGTCCCCGCCGAGGTGTAGGCTGCTCCTTCCAACGCCACCTCGGAGGACCCATGGAGATCGACATCGGTCGGGGAAAGAAGGGGCGGCGCGCCTACGGATTCGACGACATCGCGATCGTCCCGTCGCGCCGGACCCGCGATCCCGACGACATAGACATCAGCTGGACCCTCGGCCCCTACCGCTTCGAGATGCCTCTGGTCGCGTCGGCGATGGACGGCGTCGTCAGCCCCGACACCGCGGTGCTGGTCAACCGGCTCGGCGGGCTCGGGGTGCTCAACCTGGAGGGGATCTGGACCCGCTACGAGGACGCCGAAGCGCAGCTGGAGAAGGTCGCCGCGGCGCCGCCGCAGACGGCGACCAAGCTGATGCAGGAGATCTACGAGCAGCCGGTGCGCCCCGAGCTGGTCGGCCGGCGGATCGAGGAGATCAAGGCGGCCGGCGCGGTCGCCTGCGGCTCGCTCACCCCGCAGCGGGTGCGCGAGCACTACGAGATCGCCGTCGAGGCCGGCATCGACATCCTCGTCATCCAGGGGACGGTGATCTCCGCCGAGCACGTCTCGACCACGGTTGAGCCGCTCAACCTGAAGGAGTTCATCGCCGAGGTGCCGGTGCCGACCGTGGTCGGCGGCTGCGCCTCCTACTCGACCGGCCAGCACCTGATGCGGACCGGCGCGGTCGGCGTCCTGGTCGGCGTCGGCCCGGGAGCCGCCTGCACGACGCGCGGCGTGCTCGGGATCGGCGTCCCGCAGGCGACGGCGATCGCCGACGTCGCGGCCGCCCGCTCCCAGCACATGCTGGAGACCGGCGAGTACGTGAACGTGATCGCCGACGGCGGCATGCGGACCGGGGGGGACGTTTCCAAGGCGATCGCCTGCGGGGCCGACTCGGTGATGGTCGGCTCGCCGCTGGCCCGCGCCAAGGAGGCGCCCGGCCTCGGCTTCCACTGGGGGATGGCGACCTTCCACCCGTCGCTTCCTCGCGGCACCCGTGTCGCGACCAAGCAGGACGGCACGATGAAGGAGATCCTGCTCGGCCCCGCCCGCGAGAACGACGGCACCTTCAACCTGATGGGGGCGCTGCGGACCTCGATGGCGACCTGCGGCTACGAGGACATCCGCTCCTTCCAGCGGGCCGAGGTGATGGTCGCCCCGGCGCTGATGAGCGAGGGGAAGAAGCTGCAGAACGAGCAGGCCGTCGGCATGGGCTCCAACGGCCGCGCGGCGGTGTCCGCCGGTGTTGGAGTCGCCGACGACTGAGGCCGGCGCCGCGCCGGCGCCGGCCGTGACCGAGGAGGTCCTGGTCCTCGATTTCGGGGGCCAGTACTCCCAGTTGATCGCGAGGAGGATTCGCGAGTGCGGGGTGTTCGCCGAGCTGCTGCCGGCGACGACCCCGGTCGATGCCATCCGCGAGCGGGCCCCGAAGGGCCTGATCCTCTCCGGCGGGCCGGCCTCGGTCTACGAGCCGGGCGCGCCGAGCTTCCCGAAGGAGCTGCTCGAGCTCGGCATCCCGATGCTGGGCATCTGCTACGGGATGCAGGCGATGGTGCATGAGCTGGGCGGCCGGGTCGAGGGGGCCGAGGCGGGGGAGTTCGGCCGCACCGGCCTGACCCTGCGAGACGGCGGCGGGCGCCTGCTCGGCGGGCTGCCGGCAGAGCAGAGCTGCTGGATGAGCCATCGCGACTCGGTCTTCGAGCCGCCGCAGGGCTTCACCGCTCTCGCCGCCAGCCCCGGCTCCCCGGTCGCCGCCTGCGAGGCGCCCGAGCGCGGCCTCTACGGGATCCAGTTTCACCCCGAGGTCGTCCACACCCCCTACGGCACGGAGATCCTGACCCGCTTCCTGCGCGACGTGGCCGAGTGCCGCGAGGAGTGGTCGCCGCAGTCGGTGATCGCCGAGCAGGTGGAGAAGATCCGCGCCCAGGTGGGCGACGGGCGGGTGATCTGCGGCCTCTCCGGCGGCGTCGACTCCTCGGTCGCGGCGCTGCTCGTCCACCGGGCGGTGGGGGAGAGGCTGACCTGCGTCTTCGTCGACCACGGCCTGATGCGCCTCAACGAGGGCGAGCAGGTCGTCGAGGCGTTCAGCCGCTTCGGCATCCCGCTCGTCCACGTCGACGCGGAGGACCGCTTCCTCGCCAAGCTGGCGGGCGTCGAGGACCCCGAGCGCAAGCGCAAGACGATCGGCGAGGAGTTCATCCGCGTCTTCGAGGAGGAGGCGGCGAAGCTCGAGGACGCCGCCTACCTGGTCCAGGGCACGCTCTACTCCGACGTGATCGAGTCCGGTGGCAGCGACGGCTCCGAGACGATCAAGTCGCACCACAACGTCGGCGGCCTGCCCGAGGAGTTCGACTTCGAGCTGGTCGAGCCGCTGCGGATGCTGTTCAAGGACGAGGTGCGCGCGGTCGGCGCCGAGCTGGGCCTGCCGGAGCGGATGGTCTGGCGCCAGCCCTTCCCGGGCCCCGGGCTGGCGATCCGCATCGTCGGCGGCGAGGCGACGAAGGAGAGGCTGGACATCCTGCGCACCGCCGACGCGATCCTGCAGGAGGAGATCCGCTCCGCCGACCTCTACAGGCAGCTGTGGCAGTCGTTCTGCGTGCTGCCGGTCGTCCGCTCGGTCGGGGTGCAGGGGGACGGGCGCACCTACGCCTACCCGATCGTGATCCGCGCGGTCACCTCCGACGACGCGATGACCGCCGACTGGGCCCGCCTCCCCTACGACCTGCTGGAGCGGGTCTCCAACCGGATCATCAACGAGATCCCGCACGTCAACCGAGTCGCCCTCGACATCTCCTCCAAGCCCCCCTCGACGATCGAGTGGGAGTGAGCGCCGCGGGGCGATAGCCCTGCCCCAAGCCATGACGCTGGCCACCGACCTCGAGCTGCCGGTCTTCGACTACACGGACCCCGAGCTGCGCGGCCCGCGCTTCCACGAGGCGATGCGGGAGGCGATGGAGCGGGGCTGGCTCGCCACCTCGCCGCCCGGCTGGCTGTTCGTGCTCGACCGCGAGGCGGCGACCTTCTTCCTGCGCGCGAGGGCGACCCGGTTTCCCTCGGCGACGGTCGCCGAGGCGTTCGGCATCGTCGACGGGCCGCTCTACGAGGCGATGCGCAAGAACATCATCGCGATCGAGGGCGACGACCACGGGCGGTTGCGCAACCTCGTCAACCCGGCGTTCACGCCGCGCGCGGCGGACCGCTGGCGGCCGGCGATGCGAGAGCACCTGGAGGAGCTGTGGTCGGGGATCGAGGAGGGGGGCGAGTGCGAGTTCGTCGACGCCTTCGCCAAGCGCTACCCCTCGCGGACGATCGCCACCGTCGTCGGCGCGCCGGTGGAGGACGCCGGACGGTTGCACCGCTGGGCGACCTGGTTCCAGCGCCAGTTCGACCCGATCGCGATCCTCGAGCACCGTGAGGAGGTCGAGGGGTCGATCGTCGAGTTCCACGACTACGCGGGGGAGCTGATCGAGAGCCGCCGCGAGGACCCGGGCGAGGACCTGATCTCGACCCTGCTGACCGCGACCCACGAGGGCGACCGGCTCAGCGACGACGAGTGCCTGAACCTGGTGATGAACGTCTTCGCGGGCGGCGTCGACACGACGCAGGCGCAGCTCGCGCACGGAATCAGGCTCTTCGCCGAGCACCCCGACCAGTGGGAGCTGCTGCGAAGCGACCCGGAGCTGATCCCGCGAGCGGTCGAGGAGATCCTGCGCTTCGAGCCGATCACCCCGTTCACGGCGCGGATGACGACCGAGGACGTCGCCTACCGCGACGTGACCGTTCCCGCGGGGACCGTGGTGATGATCTCCACCTTCGCCGGCAACCGCGACCCCGCGACCTACGAAGCTCCACTGGAGCTGGACGTCGCCGCGGATCGCGGCAAGGCCAAGCCGATGACCTTCGGCGCCGGCATCCACAACTGCCTGGGCGCCGCCCTCGCCCGCGCCGAGCTACAGGAGGCGTTCGCCTTCCTGGCGCCGCGCATGGACGACCTGGAGCTTGCCGGCGAGCCGCGCTACGACTCGATCGCCGGCGTCTACGGCCTCGACGAGCTGCCGATCCGCTTCACGGCGGTCAGTGGGAATGGCCGCCGATCAGGGTGACGCAGTAGATCGCCGCGAAGCCGCCGAGCGTCAGCGCCACTCGCCGCCACGATCCCCTCGAGTCGTTGTCGTGGGCATGCGCTTCGGGCAGCAGGTCGGTGGCGCCCATGTAGAGGAAGAAGCCGGCGTAGACGGCGAGGAAGTAGCCGAGCGTCTGGTCGGAGACTGAGATCAGCGAGCCGACCGCGGCGCCCAGCAGCGGCGCGACCGCGTCGATCCGCAGCCAGCGCAGCGCCTGGCGGCGGTCGCCGGATTGGCCCAGCACGAAGCTGACGGTGTTCAGCCCGTCGGCGAAGCCGTGGCTGACGACGGCGAGGAAGACCAGCAGGCCAGTCTCGACGTTGAGGCCGAAGGCGAGGCCGATGCCGACCCCGTCGGTGAAGGTGTGCAGCGCCAGCCCGAGCGCGCCGAGCGTCCCCACCCGGTGGTGGGACCTCGCCTCGTGCGGCTCGTCGCGGTGGTGCAGGACCAGGACCCGCTCGAGCAGGAAGAAGGCGACGAAGCCGGCCGCGACGAGCGGCATGGCGTCGTGCGGCTCGCCGATGTTCTCGATCGCCTCCGGCAGGATCTCCAGCAGAGCGACGGCGACGACGATGCCGCCGCTGAGGGCGATGATCGTCGGCACGGAGTGGGCGAGCCGCAGCGCCAGCCGCCCGCCGCCGATGATCGCCAGCGACGCGACCGCCGCGAGCGGGATCGCGATCTCAGGCACCGGCCGCTGCGCAATCCGGGCAGGCGCCTCGCAAGGTCACGTCATGGGTGGAGACCTCGAAGCTGGTCGCCCGGCTGATTGCGCCGATCGTTTGCTCCAGGGCGTCGTCAGAGAAGGGCTCGAGGCGACCACATCGCTCGCAGACGATGTGGTGGTGATGCCCGGCGTCGACACGCTCGTAGCCGGCGGCATCGCCGCCAACGTCGATCCGCTGCACGAGGTGGAGGCCCTCCAGATGCTCGAGCGCACGGTAGATGCTCGCCCGCCCGGCCGGCAGACGCCGGTCCATCTCCAGCGCGGTAAGTGCGCAGGGCTGCTTCGCGAGCAGTTCGATCACCCGCCGGCGCGCTCCGCCGATTTGGTGGCCCGCCGCGCGCAGATCCGCCTCGGCGCGCTCCGCCCAGCGTTGGGCCTCTGGCTCGCGATTCTCCGTCACCGGGGCACCCTATCAGAGAATGAGATTCATTCTCGTATACAATTACACCATTCGCTAATGTATTAACGAATGCTTTTTCCATTTGAAACAGACCAGCTTTCAGCGGATCTCGATGAGCTGGATGCCTGGTACGAGCGCCTCGCGGAACGTCAGACCTGGGCTGAGCGCGGTTGGCCGGCGCGGCTGCGGCGTGACCTGGAGGCCGAGGCAGTCGCCCACTCCACCCGGATCGAGGGGGTTCCCGTCACGGTCGATCAGGTGCGGCGCATCCTGGGTGGCGACTCACCCCCCGGCGTGGAGGCCGCCGATCAGGCGCTGGTCGAGGGCTACCGGGACGCCGTGGTCCTCGCGCGGCGTCGCGCCGAGGATCCCAGCTTTGAATGGCACCGCGCCGAGGTCGTCGCGCTCCAAGCCTCCGCGATGCGCGGCACACCGGTTGCGGGCAGGCTGCGAGAGGGGAGCGTGTACATAGCCCGGAGAGGAGAGGTCGTCTTCACCCCGCCGGCGGGCGCCGAGGCGCCTGGCTTGCTGGATCGGGTTTGTGGGCGCGCAGAGGAGCTCTCGCAAGCAGATCACCCGGCACTCGCCGCCGCCTGGATCCACGTGGCTGTCGCAGCAGTCCATCCGTTTTCAGACGGCAACGGGAGGACCGCTCGCCTGTGCGCGACGCTTGCGATGTGCCGAGGGGGCCGCCCAGCCCCCTTTGCCTCTTCCCTCGAGGAGTGGTGGGGCAATCACACGGACGATTACTACGCGGCGTTTAAGTGCTTGGGGGACAGCTTCAGCCCGGGGGCCGACGTGACCTCTTTCGTGGTTGCGCACCTGCGCGCCCAGCTCGCCCAAGCCCGAGCACTGGACCTGCGCGAGGCATCCGAGCGACGCCTGTGGGGGATCTGCGCGACGCTCGCGGAGCGCAGCGGGTTGCCGGAGCGTGCCGCGAACGCCTTGTGGGAGGCATTCTACGGTCGCACATTGTCAGGCCGGCACTACCGCGAGATGACCGACATCAGTGCGGCGACCGCACGCAACGACCTTACGGCGCTGGTGGCTGCCGGGTTCTTCGAGGTTGCCGGTCGGACCCGGGGGCGGGTCTACGTTCCCGGCGGAGAGGCAGTCCGCGCGATCGCGGAGCGCCTTGCCGTCGACACGAGTGGCCTGGAGCCGCCGGTTGCCCGTCGGCGTGTGCTGACCACGCTCGCGGATGGGGTTGGGAGGGAGCGCATCATGCCGCAGTCGCACGATTGAGCGACGCGGTGCGACGGGGGACGAGCCTCAGGAGTAGCGGTCCCAGCTTCGCAGAGAGGGCACCGGGTTCATGAAGCTGCCGCCCGAGTACCAGCCCGGAGCCGACCACATCTCGTAGTGCAGGTGGCAGCCGCTGGCGTTGCCGCTCTCGCCGACCTCGCCGATCCGCTGCCCGGTGCGCACGACCTGGCCGGTCTTGAAGCGCGGCGCCCGCACCATGTGCATGTAGGCGAAGTCGATTCCGGTGCTGCGGCCTTTGATCACCATGTAGTGGCCGGCGGCGCCGTGGTAGCCGGCGTACTTCACACGGCCGCCGCGAGCGGCGACCATCGGCGTGCCGCAGCGGGCGAAGACGTCCTGGCCCTGGTGCGTGTGGCCCGAGCGGGGCGCGCCGAGGCCGTCGCCGTAGCTGTGCGGGCCGCGGACGGGGAAGATGAACCCGTAGAGCTTGAAGCCGAGCGAGGCGCTCTCCCTTGCGGCGCGCGCCACTCGCCCGGCGCCCTGCGGCCCGATCCGGAACGAGTAGGCCCCGCTGCGGGCGGGCTTGCCGCTGGAGTCCTTGCCGTTCCAGCGGATCGTCTGAGTCGTGTTCGCCACCACGTCGTCGCGGAAGAAGCTGCGGACGATCTGCCCGCGCCGGTCGACGAGGTCGATGCGCAGGTCGTTGAGGTGCTCGTTGCCGCCGACCACATAGGTGAGCTGCGGGGAGCGGACGCCGAAGAAGTAGGCGCGCCGGGGCGTCGTCGTCGCCTCGATCACACGCAGGGAGCCGGCGACTCCGAGCTCGCGCTGCGGCCTCACGTCGAGCGTCGCCTCGGAGGGGCGGGAGACGTTGCCGAAGTCGTCGCGAACGCGAAGCTGCCCGCGCGTCGCGCCGGGCGGCACCGCGACCTGCGCGGTTCGTCCCGTTCTCGTCGTGATCGGCGATACGACCCGCCCCCGGCGAGCCGGGAAGACGACACGGGTCGCGTGCCCGAGGCGGGCGCCGCTGATCTGCACGACGGCGCCGACGGTTGCCCTGCGCAGCCCGACGCAGGAGGTGGCGCAGATCACGTCGCGGATCACCGGGATCCCGGGCGCCGCGGCTCCGCCGCCGGAGATGGGAGCGGCCGGTGCGGCTGTGGCCGCGCTCGCGAACAGCGTGACTGCGAATGCCACGGCTGCTATCGATTTTTCCCCCGGCCGGCGCCGGACTTCTGGGCGGTTACCCGTCAACTGCCCTCTCTTTCCACAGCCTGCGGAGTTAGCTGTCGGGCTCGCGCTGAAAGAGCTGCGCTAGGGACTTCGACGTCGTCCCATTCGCCCCTGGGGCCTGCAACGGCCCCTTCGGTTCCTCCGCTCCCGCCCAGGTGCCCCGGACGGAACTCGGCTTTGCTGGCGCGGCAGTATAGACGGAGGATTGGCGGCAAGCCAGGCGGAAACGGGGTGAGCGCACCCGGGCCGTGCCTGCCGCGCTCAGTGTCTCTATTATCCGCGGGCTTGCGATGAAGACCTACGTGGCAACAGCCGAGAACCGGCAGCGCGACTGGTACGTCGTCGACGCCGAGGGCAAGACCCTCGGGCGCCTGGCGACCCGGATCGCCGACTCGCTGCGCGGCAAGCGCAAGCCCGAGTACACCCCGCATGTCGACACGGGCGATTTCGTCGTCGTCGTCAACGCGGAGAAGGTGCGCGTCACGGGAGACAAGCTGGCGTCGAAGACATACTGGCGCCACAGCGGCTACCCCGGCGGGATCAAGTCGCGCACACTGGGCGAGATGCTGGAGAAGCGCCCTGAAGAGGTGATCCGCAAGGCGGTCAAGGGCATGCTGCCCCGCAACCGCCTCGCCCGCAAGCAGCTCGGCAAGCTGAAGGTCTACGCCGGGCCCGACCACCCGCACACCGCTCAGCAGCCGGAGCCGATGGAGATCGATGACTGAAGAAGAGAAGAAGGACGAGACGGTCGAGGAGGACGAGACGGTCGAGGAGACTCCGGCCCGGCAGGAGGTCGAGGAGACTCCGGCCCGGCAGGAGGTCGAGGAGACTCCGGCCCGGCAGGAGGAAAAGCCCGAGGCGATCCCCGGGGCCGAGCTGGAGCCGATCGCGGTCGAGGAGGGCCCCGAGCTCAGCGCCGAGGAGCAGGCGCGGCTGGAGGCCGAGGCCGAGGAGCGCGCCCGGCGGGAGGCGGAGCTGAGCGCCGACGAGGAGGAGCCGGCGGCTGAGCGTGCGCCGGCGAAGCTCGAGACCGGGACCCGCTACCTGGCGACCGGCAAGCGCAAGCGCTCGATCGCGCGCGTCACGATCACTCCCGGCGAGGGCAAGATCGTGGTCAACAAGCGCGAGCTGGACGAATTCTTCCCACGACCCCTGCACCGGACGATGGCTCGCCAGCCGCTGGCGACGACGGGCTATGAGGGCAGCGTCGACGTCAGCATCCGGGTGCACGGTGGCGGCATCAGCGGCCAGGCCGGCGCGGTTCGCCACGGGATCGCCCGCGCGCTCACCGAAGTCGACCCGGAGCTGCGCGGCGAGCTGAAGCGTCGCGGCTACCTGACCCGCGACGCGCGCGCCAAGGAACGCCGCAAGGCCGGCCTTAAGAAGGCCCGCAAGCGGCCGCAGTTCAGCAAGCGATAGGAACTCGCTTGGCGGAGCGCAAGCTCTTCGGAACCGACGGGGTCCGGGGGGAGGCGGGTACCTTTCTCACGCCTGAACTCGCCCTCTCGCTTGGGCGGGCGGCGGTCGGGGCGCTGGAGGTGGAGCGGCCGCAGGTCCTGATCGTCCGCGACACGCGCGAGTCGGGGCCGATGCTGGAGGCCGCGCTGGCGGCCGGCGTCTCCGCCGCGGGCGGCGATGCGTTGCTCGGCGGCGTGCTGCCGACCCCGGCCGCCTCGATCCTCGCCCGCCGCTACGGGTTCGACCTGGCCGTGGTCATCTCCGCCTCCCACAACCCGTACCGCGACAACGGGATCAAGTTCTTCGCCGCCGACGGCGCCAAGCTGGACGACGCCACCGAGGCACGGCTGGAGGGGCTGCTCGAGTTCGAGCCCGCGTCGCCGCCGGGGGGCCCGGGCCGCGTGCGCGAGCTGGACGCGGCCCTGGAGGACTATCTGCGCGCGCTGCACTCCGCCTTCCCGATCGATCTCTCCGGCCATCGCGTGGTTCTCGACTGCGCCAACGGCGCGACCCACCGCGCCGCACCGGCGATCTTCGAGCGGCTCGGCGCTGCGGTCGAGATGATCGCCGCCGAGCCCGACGGCCGCAACATCAACGACGGCTGCGGCTCCACCCACATCGACCACCTCGCTGCGCGGGTCGCCGCCTCGGAGGCGACGATCGGCTTTGCCTTCGACGGCGACGGGGACCGCGTTCTCGCCGTTGACGGCTCCGGCCGCCCCCACGACGGGGACGAGCTGCTTGCGATCGCCGCGGTCGGGATGGCGGGTCGCGGCGAGCTGGAGGGCGGTGTCGCGGTAACCGTGATGAGCAACTACGGGTTCCACCGCGCGATGGAGGAAGCCGGCATCGAGGTTGCCGTGACCAAGGTCGGCGACCGCTACGTCCTCGACGAGCTGCGACGGCGCGGCTGGAGCCTGGGCGGCGAGCAGTCGGGACACCTGATCGAGATGGGCTTCGCGCCGACCGGGGACGGGATCGCGGCGGCGCTGATGACGATGCGGGAGCTGGGCACCCGCGGCCTCGACGGCGCCACGACGATGGAGAAGCTGCCGCAGACGCTCGTCAACGTGACCGTCGCCGATCGCGACGCGGTCGCCGGCGCCGCCGCCGTCTGGGAGGCGGTGGAGAGCGAGGACTCGGCACTGGCGGGCCGCGGTCGCGTGCTGCTGCGCCCGTCCGGCACCGAGCCCTTGGTGCGGGTGATGGTCGAAGCGCCGACGGCGGAGGAGGCGGACACCGTCTGCGAGCGCCTTGCCGGCGTGGTCCGCCAAGAGCTCGCTTAGAACCTGTTCTTAGGGGTGGGTCTACCCTTAACGGCCTCTCATGTGTGGAATCGTCGGATACGTGGGCGGCAGGCCCTGCCGCGACCTGCTCGTCGCCGGGCTGCAGAGGCTCGAGTACCGGGGCTATGACTCGGCCGGCATCTCGTTGGTCTCCGGCGGCGGGATCGAGAGCGTGCGTGCGGTCGGCAACCTCGCCAACCTGCGGGCGGCGGTCGGCGTCGCGGCGGATGGGGGCGTCGCCGTGGCAGAGCAGCCCGCCACCACCGGGATCGCCCACACCCGCTGGGCCACGCACGGCCGGGTCACCGAGGAGAACGCCCACCCCCACAGCGACACGACCGATCGCGTCCACATCGTCCTCAACGGGATAGTCGAGAACCACGTCAAGCTGCGCCGCCGTCTCGAGGCCGAGGGCGGCGAGTTCAGCTCGGAGACGGACGCCGAGGTGGTCGCCCACCTGATCGCCGCGCACTACGAGGGAGACCTGACAGCCGCCGTGCGGGCCACCTTCGCCGAGCTGCGCGGCCACTACGCCTTCGTCGCCATGCACGCGGACCAGCCCGGGCTGCTGGTCGGCGCGCGCGAGGAGTGCCCTCTGGTCGCCGGAGTCGGCGCCGGGGAGACGTTCCTCGCCTCCGCGATCCCCGCCTTCCTCGCCGAGACCCGCGATGTCGTCTGGATCGAAAACGGTGAGATCGTCACCGTCGATGCCGGCGGAGTGACCGTCACCGCTGCCGACGGCGCGCCGGTTCCGCGTGAGCCGGAGACGGTCACCTGGGACGAGGAGGCGGCGGAGAAGGGCGGTTACGAGACCTTCATGCTGAAGGAGATCCACGAGCAGGCGGACGCGGTCGCCGAGACGATCGCCGACCGGCTGCCGAGCGAGGCGGGCGTCGACTTCTCCGAGATCGAGCTGAGCGACGACTTCCTGCGCGAGGCTCGCCGGATCGTGATCGTCGCCTGCGGGACCTCCTATCACGCGGGACTCGTCGGCCGCTACGCGATCGAGGAGTGGGCGCGGGTTCCGGTCGAGATGGACATCGCCTCCGAGTACCGCTACCGCAACCCGGTGGTCGGCCCGGGAGACCTGGTGATCGGCATCACCCAGTCGGGCGAGACCGCCGACACGCTGGCGGCGATGCGCCTGGCTCGCGAGCGGGGGGCGACGGTGCTGACGGTCACCAACATCATGGGCAGCCAGGCGACGCGGGACGCGGACGCCGTCCTCTACACGCGGGCCGGCCTGGAGATCGGCGTCGCGGCGACCAAGACGTTCGTCGCCCAGGTGGCGGCGATGTACCTGCTCGGATTGCGCCTTGCCGAGCTGCGCGAGACGCTTCCCCCCGAGCGGCTGGCGGAGCTGGTCGTCGAGCTGCGCGAGCTGCCGGTCAAGATCGAGGAGACGATCGAGGTTGCCGAGCCCGGCGTGCGGGGAGTGGCGAAGCGTCACAGCGACGCCGGCTTCTTCCTCTACCTGGGGCGCCACATCGGCCTGCCCGTCTGCCTCGAGGGGGCGCTGAAGCTGAAGGAGATCTCCTACATCCCAACCGACGCCTACGCGGCGGGGGAGATGAAGCACGGGCCGATCGCGCTGCTCGACGAGTCGACTCCGGTCGTCTGCGTCGCCACGGAGAGCCCGGTCCTCGACAAGGTCCTCTCCAACATCCAGGAGGTGCGCGCCCGCGGCGCCGAGACGATCGCGATCGCCACCGCGGGCTGCGACCGGGTCGCCGAAGTCGCCGACGAGACGATCGAGGTGGCGCGCAGCGACTGGATCCTGCAGCCGATCCTCGCCGTGTTGCCACTGCAGCTGCTCGCCTACGACATCGCCCGCGCGCGCGGCCTGAACGTCGACCAGCCACGCAACCTGGCGAAGACGGTCACCGTCGAGTGATCTCTAAGATGCCTGCCTCGATGAGGGCCAGGATCCTTGCTTCGACCGCGATTGCGGCGTTCGCTGCCGCCGTCGCCGGCTGCGGCGGCAGCGACAGCTCCGGGCCCTCGAGCGTCGCTCCCGCGGACGCGCCCCTCTATGTCGAGGCGACCGTGAGGCCCGAGGGGGACCTGCAGTCGAACATCGACACGCTGGTGCAGGAGGTCGCCGGGATCAGCGACGCGGGCGCTGCGCTGATCGTCGCCCTCAACCAGCAGCTTGGCGAAGCCGGCGACGGGAGGGATCTCAACTACGGCCGGGACATCGATCCCTGGCTGGGAGAGAAGGCCGGGATCTTCCTCAGTCGCTTCGCGGGAGACAAGGCGCAGGGGGTTGGCCTGGCGGTCGAGTCGACCGACGCCGCCGCGGCGCGGCAGTTCGTCGACAGCGCCGCGCAGGCGAACGACGACCCGGTGCGCGACGGCTCCTACGAGGAGGTCGAATACAAGGTCGACCAGAGCGACGGCTCGGCACTCGGCGTGGTCGAGGACTTCGTCGTCTTCGGCGAGGACGTGAAGACCTTCAAGCGTGCCGTGGACGCCTCCGACGGCGACTCGCTCGCCGGCACGGACGAATTCGAGGGCGCACTCTCCGACACCCCGGAGGGCAGCCTCGCCGACGCCTACGTGAACGCGGGCCGGCTCCTGCGCAGCGCCGAGGGCGAGATCGACCCCCAGGCGAAGCAGGCGCTCTCCGCGTTCGGCGTCGACCCCGATGCGGCGGTTGTGGTCGCCAGCCTCGTCCCCGAGGTGGACCGAGTCGAGATTGACCTCCGCGCCGACGCCGGCGAGGAGCCCCCGTCCACCTCCGGGGCGCCGCAGCTGCTCGGATCCTTTCCGGCCGACTCGGTGGGCGCCTTCGCGGCCTCCGGGCTCACAGACGAGCTACAGAGAGCGGTCGAGCAGATCGACCGCTCCGGCGTCGACGGGACGCTGCCGCAGGGCGGCCTCGGGGGTGGTGCGGCGCTCGCCGGCATCGACCTCGACGAGGTGCTCGCCTCGATCTCCGATGTCGGGCTGTTCGTCGCCGGGAGCGACGAGGCCTCGCTCGGCGGAGCGCTCGCCGTCAGCTTCGACAACGCCGACGTGCCGAGGAACGTCGCGGTCAGCTTCGGCCGCCTGCTGCGCGGCACCGGTGCCGCCGGGGTCTCGCTGATCGGCGGCAAGGTGGCCGGCTTCACCCTTCGCTCCGCGGACCTGGGGCGCAAGCCGGCAGTGGTACTTGCCTCCGGCGACCGGCTCGCGATCGGCTACGGGCTCACGCAGACACGACGGGCGCTGGCCGGCAACGGCGCCCAGCCGCTGTCCGGCAGCTCCGCCTTCGAGGCAGCGACCGACGCGCTCGGGGCCACTCCGCTCACCGGCTTCGTCGACGTGCGGGCGGCCCTCCGCCTCGCCGCCGGGCTCGGCGCCTCGCAGGAGCAGGACTTTGCCGTCGCCAGGCAGTACCTCGACAAGGCCAGCTACGCGGCGATCGGCACCAGCGAGGACGGCGACGAGGTCACGACCAAAATCGTCGTCGGGCTTCCCTAGCGCCGGCGTGCTCGGCGGCGTCGGGATCGACCTGCTGGAGATAGATCGCCTGGAGCGGGCGTTGGAGCGACACCCGCGGCTGGCCGATCGGGTCTTCACTGCATCCGAGTTGAGCTACGCGCGCGCCCGCCGCCGCCCGGGGAGGCACCTGGCCGCCCGTTTCGCCGCCAAGGAGGCGGTCATCAAGGCGCTCGGCTTCGCGGACGGTTTCGGGCTGCGCGACATCGAGGTGGTCGCCGGCGCGCCGCCCACCGTGCGCCTCAGTGGCCGCGCCGCGGAGGCGGCCGAGGACCTCGATGTTCAGATCTCCCTGACGCACTCGCGGGACTACGCCGCCGCCGTTGCCGCAGTGGGGGGTTTGTGAGTTTGACCCCCATATAGGGGGCAAAAACTCACAAACCCCCTGGCTCCCGCGGGTACGCTGGCGACATGGAGCCGTGGCTGAGCCCCCTTTTCGACGCCGAGGGAATGCGGGCGGTCGACCGCTGGGCGATCGAGGAGCAGGGCGTGTCTTCGCTGGAGCTGATGGAGGCGGCCGGGACGGCGGTCGCGGAGGCCGCGGAGGAGCTTGCGGGGGGCGGGCCGGTGCGGGTGGTCTGTGGCAAGGGAAACAACGGGGGAGACGGCCTGGTCGCGGCTCGCAAGTTGGCGGAGATGGGGCACGAGGTTGAGGCCCTGCTGCTCTGGCCGGCGGAGGCGCTGAGCGGGGACGCTGCCGCAAACCTGGAGCGGTTCCCGGCGGAGGCTGTGGCGGCGGATGGACTGGACGCCCGGCTGGAGGGATCGGGCGCGGTCGTGGACGCGATCTTCGGCACGGGATTCGAAGGCGTGCCGCTCGACCCGGCCGTGGCGGCGATCGAGGCGATCGACCGCTGTGGCGCCCCAATCGTCGCCTGCGACATCGCCTCCGGAGTCGACGCCTCCACCGGCGAGGTGGCAGGCGCGGCAGTCGAGGCCGACCTCACGGTCAGCTTCCACGCCGCCAAGGTCGGGCACCTGGTGGCGCCCGGAAAGTGGAACACGGGCGAGTTGCGGGTGGCGCCGATCGGGATCCCGCCGGGCGCTCCCGAGGCGCCGGCCGCAGGTGTCATAGGGCCCGCCGTGCTGGCCCTGGCGCCGCGCCGCGGGCCTCGCTCGACCAAGTTCAGCTCCGGCCAGGTCGTGATCGCCGGTGGCTCCCGAGGGCTGACCGGAGCGGTGCGGATGTCCTCTGTTGCGGCGATCAGGGCAGGGGCCGGCTATGCGACGGTCGCCGTGCCCGCCGATCTCGAATACGTCTTCGAGCAGGGACAGCCGGAGGTGATGTCGGTCGGCTGCCCGGCCGACGGTGGGCGGCTGGGCCCCGGCTCGGTCGAGGCGGCCCTCGAGGCTTTCGAGGGAACCGCCGCGGGCGTCCTCGGGCCGGGGCTGGGGCGCGACTCCGGGACGCAGGCCGCCGCGCGCGAGATCGCGGCGGGCGTGGAGGCGGCACTCGTGATCGACGCCGACGGGCTCAACTCGTTCGCCGGGCGGTTGAAGGACCTGGCCGCCCGCAGGCCGACGACCGTGCTGACCCCGCACGCCGGCGAGCTGGGCCGGCTGCTCGGCCGGGGATCGGAGGAGGTCTCCTCCCACCGCCTGGCCGCCGCCCGCGAGGCGGCCGTCGACGCCGGCGCGGTCGTCGTCCTCAAGGGGGAGGACACGGTCGTCACCGACGGAGAGCGGGTCGCGGTCAACGCGCTCTCCGCGCCGGCGCTCGCCACCGCGGGCACCGGCGACGTGCTCTCCGGAATCGTGGCGGCGTTGCTGGCCCGCGGGCTGGACCCGTTCGCCGCCGCCTGCGCGGGCGTGCTCGCCCATGCGGCGGCCGGCCTCGACGCGGCCGAGCGGATCGGCTCCGCCGAGTCGGTCGTGGCGACCGACGTGATCGACTCCATTCCAACCGGCCTTTCCATCCGCCAGCCGGTCGAATAACCTCGCCGCGCCGATGAAGACCGCCGCCGAGATCATGAACCGCGATGTGCCGAGCGCCTCGCCGGATGACGACGCCCGCACCGCGATCGAGACGCTGGCGAGGACCGATCTGGCGGCGATCCCGGTGGTCGACGGCGAGCGCCGCCTGGTCGGGATCGTCAGCGAGTCGGACCTGGTGATCGGCGACGAGCAGGCGGACCTCCACCTCCCTCACTACCTGAACATCATGGGCGGGATCGTCTTCGTCGGCTCGATGAAGGGCTTCGAGGAGCGGCTCAACAAGGCCTTCGCCACAAAGGTCTCGGAGCTGATGACCGCCGACCCGTTCATCGCTCTCGGGGATGACGACGCCGAAACGGTCGCCAGGCTGATCGCTGAGAAGCACCACAACCACATTCCGGTGGTGGATGCGGAGGGCCGGCTCGCCGGCATGGTGACGAGGGCCGACGTTCTCGCCGCGGTCGTCGAAGACGGGGAGTAGACAGGCGGTGGCCGAGCGGGCGCTGGCCCGGATCGACCTCGGCGCGGTCGAGCGGAACTGCGCTCGATTGCTCGCGGAGCTGAGCGACGGGGCGGAGCTGTGCGCGGTGGTCAAGGCCGACGGCTACGGCCATGGGGCGGAGGGCTGCGCGGGGGCGGCGCTGGCCGGCGGCGCGACCAGGCTGGCGGTGGCGACGGCTGCGGAGGCGAAGTCGATCGCCGCTGCCTTCGAGGGTGTGCCGCTGCTGACGATGGGAGCGCTGACGCCCGGCGAGCTGGACGTCGCGCTGGGAGCGGGCTCCGACGTCGCCGTTTGGCGGGAGGGCTTTCTGCGCCTTGCCGCGGAGCGCGCGCGCGCGCTCGGCGGCCCCGCGCGGGTGCATGTCAAGCACGACAGTGGCATGGGCCGGCTCGGCAACGCCGACCCCGAAGAGACCGTGGCGCTCTGCCGGGCTTGCGCCGAGGACCCCGATCTGGAGCTGGCCGGGGTCTGGACGCACTTCGCTACCGCCGACGAGCCCGGGTCCGACTACTTCGACGAGCAGCTGAGCCGTTTCGAGAAGGTCGCCGAAGCGGTCCGCGCCGCGCACCCGGGAACGATTGCGCACGCCGCCAACAGCGCGGCGCTGTTGCGCGACCGGCGTTCCCACTTCGACATGGCGCGCTGCGGGGTCGCCGTCTACGGGCTCGATCCCTTCCAGGGCGACCCCCGGGAGAGCGGCCTGGCGCCGGCGATGGAGCTGCGCTCCTACGTCGCCGACGTGAAGCTCTTCCCCGCCGGCCAGAGCGCCGGCTACGGGCGGACCTGGCGGGCGCCCGAGGACATCTGGGTGGGAGTGCTGCCGATCGGCTACGGCGACGGCGTCCGCCGCGGCCTCTCCAACAACGCCGACGTCCTGGTCCGCGGCCGGCGCCTGCCTCTGGTGGCCACCGTCTCGATGGACAACGTGACGATCGCGCTCGGCCCGGAGACCGATGTCGAGCCCGGCGACGAGGCGGTGCTGATCGGCACTCAGGGGGAGGAGCGAATCCTCGCCGAGGAGATGGCCGAGCGTCTCGGCACGATCAACTACGAGGTCACCTGCGGCATCTCGGCGAGGGTGCCGCGGGAAGAGGCGTGAGCGTCGGCGAGCGGCTGGGCGCCGCGCCCGTGGCCGCGATCGCCCGCCGCGCCCTGGCCGGGGCCGACGCCTGGGTCGTCGGCGGCGCGGTCCGCGACGCGGCGCTCGGCCGCGAGGTGACCGACCTCGACCTCGCCGTCTCCGGCGACCCGGGACCCGCCGCCAGGGCGATCGCCGCCGAGGGGGACGGGCACGCCTTCGAGCTGTCGGCCGGGTTCGGGACCTGGCGCGCCGCCGCGCGCGACGGCTCCTGGCAGGCCGACGTGACCGCGTTGCGCGGCGAGGGAATCGATGACGACCTCGCCGCCCGCGACTTCACGGTCGGCGCCGTGGCCGTGCCGCTGGCCGGCGGAGAGCCGCTCGACCCGCACAACGGCCTGGCCGACCTCGAGCGCCGCCTGCTGCGGGCGGTGGGCCGGCGCAGCTTCGAGGACGACCCGCTGCGGCTGCTGCGCGCCGCGCGACTGGCGGCGGAGCTCGGTCTGGAGATCGACCCGGACACAGTGGCCCTGGCCCGCGCCGACGCCGAGCGGGCGGCGGACCCGGCAGGCGAGCGGCAGCTGGCGGAGCTGCGGATGCTGATCGGCGGGCCGGACCCGCTGCGCGGTCTGGCGCTGATGGACGAGCTGGGGACGACTCCCGCCGTGCTGCCCGAGATCGAGGCCCTGCGGGGCGTCGAGCAGGGGCCCAACCACCACCTCGACGTGCACGGGCACACGATGGCCGTGCTGGAGCAGGCGCTGGCGGTCGAGGCCGACCTGGAGCGGTTTGCGGGGGGGCGGGCAGCGGAGGTCCGCGCTCTGCTCGACGAGCCGCTCGCCGACGAGATGACCCGGGGCACGGCACTGCGCTTCGGCGCCCTCGTGCACGACATCGGCAAGCCCGCCAGCCGCGGTGAGCACGACGGATACGTCACCTTCATCGGCCACGACCGCGACGGTGCGGAGATCGTCGCTGCGATGTGCCGCCGGCTGCGCGCGAGTCGCCACCTCAACGGCCACCTGAGCGCTCTCACCCTGCACCATCTGCGGCTCGGCTTCCTCGTCCACGAGCGGCCGCTGCCGCCGCGCCGCGTCCATGAGTACTTACGGGCGACCGAGCCGGTCGCCGCCGACGTCACCCTGCTGACCGTCGCCGATCGCCTCTCTGCCCGCGGCAGCGGCACGCTGGCCAGCGAGGAGATGATCGAGAGGCACCTGGCGCTGGCTCGGGAGATGCTCGCCGCGGCACTCGACTGGCGCCGCGACGGCCCGCCGCGACCGCTGATCGCCGGCGACGAGCTGGCGGCCGAGCTTGGCATCGAGCCCGGGCCTGAGCTGGGCGAGCTGCTCGACGAGCTGGAGGCGGCCCAGTACGCGGGCGAGGTGGAAACGCGCGAACAGGCGGTCGAGCGCGCCCGGCGCCTCTGCGGCTGACCGCCGAACGTCCCAGACTCCCCCGCATTGCAGGCACTCCGGGACGTTCGCGCCTGTCAGGCGCTACTCTGCTCGCCGCATGGGCAAGGAAGAGAAGATCGAGATGGAGGGCGAGATCACCGAGGCCCTCCCCAACACGATGTTCCGGGTCAAGCTGGACAATGACCATGAGGTGCTCGGCCACATCTCCGGCAAGATGCGCCGCCATTACATCCGGATCCTTCCCGGCGACCGCGTCAAGATCGAGCTTTCCCCCTACGACCTCGACCGAGGCCGGATCACTTACCGCTACAAGTAGCGGCTGCTGCAAACCTGCGCCTCTCGGGGTCTTCAGTCGGACTCCTCGGGTCACGCACTGAACATGTGCGCTCCCCTCGTCGTCCTCCCTGCATCCCCCGACCTGCTTGGTTTTCGCAGCCGGGTCTTCATAAACTGCCTGGGGTGAGGGGTCGTTTCCGGATAAATACCGCCGATGTCGTCTTCGAGGAGGTCGAGGGCGAGGTGATCCTGATCGACCTTTCCAGGGGCTGCTACTTCAGCCTCTCCGGCAGCGGTTCCGCGGTTTGGGAGATGCTCGGCCGCGGCGTTTCCGTAGAGGATGTCTGCGAGGCGCTGGCAGCCGGCGAGGCGGAGCGCGAGCAGGTCGAGGCGCTGGTGGATCGACTGGCGGAAGAGTCGCTGATCCTGGTTGCCGAAGACGGGGGGGCAGGGGAGACGGCCGGCGAGGCCGTCGCGAACGGCGCCCCGTTCGCCGAACCGGTGCTGGAGAAGTACGAGGATCTGAAGGACTACTTCCTGATCGATCCAATCCACGAGGTGGACGAGGCCGCCGGCTGGCCCAACCGCCCGCCGGGGTAGGCGGGTGAGCGAGTCGAGCCGGTCGCCGACCGGGTTCTTCGAAGAGCTGGAAGGTCGTTTCCACGATGCGGCGGCAGTCAGTGGAATCGCGGAGCGCGACGTGTCGATCGCGGGCGGGCCGATCCGGCTCCGCTTCGCGGGTGAGGAGCTGCTGGAGGCGATCCATCCGCCCTTCGCGCACCTCGACATCGCCGGCGCCGCGCCGGAAACAGAGATCTGCGTGTTCGAGGGGAGGCGCAGCGGCGTCGAGGCGCCGCCGATCCCGGAGGTGGCGTCGGTTGAGAGCGGTGCGGCTAATCCGATCGCCCGCTACCAGGGGGAGGACGCGACGGTTCTCGCCGGCCTACGCACCGGCGAGCTGACGGCCTCGCTCGGCGACGGGTCCCGCGCGATCCTCTACGTGCCCGACCCTTCCGCGATCCCGGCTTCCGACTGGGTCGGGAGGTTTCGCGGGGCGTTGATGCTCGTCCTCGCGCCCCGGGGGCTCAGGCTGCTGCATGCTGGAGCTGTCGGCGCCGCCGGCCGGGGCGCGCTGATCAGCGGGCGCTCGGGCAGCGGCAAGACGACGCTTTCTGTCGCCTGCGCTCTTGCCGGCATGGAGATCTGCGCCGACGACTACGTGGTGCTCGGCGAGGATGAGCCGCCTGTCGTTCACGCGCTCCAGTCCACAGCCGCCGTAAGCGAGAAGAGCGCGGGCATGCTGGGACTGGCGGCACCGGGCCCGCCGCCGGCCGGCTTCGAAGCGACTCTGGGCGGCCCGCCGAAGGCCCCGGTAGACCTTCGGCGCCTGGCGCCCGCCGGGCTGACGTCGCGGCTGGCAGTGGGGGCGCTGGTCGTGCCGCTTCGCTCCGGGATCGCCAAGCCTGTGCTGCGCCGCGTTTCCGGCGCCCGCGGCCTTCAGTCGCTGGCGCCGAGCACCGTCTTCCAGCAGCTGCCTCGCGACGAGGGCCTGCTGGGCGCGATGGGCCGGCTGGTGTCCCGGCTGGAGTGCTTCGAGCTGGAGTTGAGCGCCGACACGGAGGCGAACGCCGCCGCCGTGCGGGAGGTCGTCGATGGCCTCGATTGAGCCGCGGGTCAGCGGCGCGATCCCGGTCCGCGACGGCGAGGCGCACCTGGCGGGGGCGATCGAGAGCATGCTCGCCCAGACCCACCCGCCCGCCGAGATCGTCGTCGTCGACAACGGGTCCACCGACGGAACTCGGGCCGTCGCGGAGCGCTACGCGCCGCAGGTGCGCGTTGTCGAGGAGCCGACGCCGGGGATCGGCCCTGCCCGCAACGCCGCCCTGGCGGCGGTCTCCGGCGACTACATCGGCTTCCTCGACTGCGACGACCGCTGGCTGCCGCGCAAGACCGAGCTCCAGCTCGAGGCCTTCGCCACGGACCCGGACCTCGACATCGTCTTCGGCCACGTCGAGCAGGTTCTGAGCGACGACCTGGATCCCGGCCTGGCGGTGAGGCTGAAGGTCAGGGAAGGGCCGCAGCCGGCGCTGAACATCGGCGCGATGCTGGCGCCGCTCGGCGTCTGGCGACAGGTTGGTCCGTGGCAGGGCGAGTTCCGGGCGGCGGACATGCTCGACTGGCTGCTCCGCGCCCGGCGGCTGGGGCTGCGGGAGCGGATGCTTCCCGACCTGGTTGTGACGCGGCGCATCCACGGCGCCAACCAGTCGTTCGGCAACCACGCCGATCGGGGCGAGTGGGCCCGGTTGCTGAAGGGCGCGATCGACGAGCGCCGGCGCGAGCGGGAGTGAGGGCTAGCCGCGACGGCGGTCGATCCGCCGCTTGAAGAGGTCGAAGATCGCGGCCCGGGAGGCCTCCGTGTCCTGCGTCATCGCGTCGGCGTGGATCCGCCGGCGGACCACCTTGTCAGGGAGCCTGGCGATCTTCACGCCCCTCTCCATCAGCCGGAAGACCATGTCGACGTCCTCCGAGTGGGCCATCGTCTCGTCGAAGCCGCCCACTTCGTCGAACAGCCGCCGTGGGAGCACCATCGTCACGGGATAGAGGTTCGGCGTGTGCGAGCCTGCGTCGCCCAGGCCCTTGAAGTGCGGCGCATCGCGGCCGAGCGCCCAGGGGGGCACCTCGGTGCCGCCTTCGGCAAACAGCTCCTGCGAAGCGAGCACGCAGCCCGGCTCCTCGTCAGCGAGCAGCCGTCCGATCTGGACTTCCAGCTTCTCCGGCATCAGCACGTCGTCGGCGTCGAGGAAGGCGAGGATCTCGCCGGTCGAGGCCGCCACGCCGGCGTTCCGAGCGGCGGAGAGGCCGCGGTTGCCTTGACTGACCACCCGCACGCCCTCGTAGGAGGCGGCGATCTCCGCGGTGCGGTCGGTGGAGCCGTCGTCGACCACGACGACCTCGACCGGCTCCCAGGTCTGCGCCAGGGCGCTCTCGATCGCCTCACCCACGTAGCGCTCTTCGTCGAGGGCCGCGATCACGATGCTTGCCGGTGGGCGGTCCGCCACGGCTACACCGCGGTGCGGCGCTTCCGCGACGACGTCGTGCCGGCGACGACGGCGCTCCAGGCCGTCGACCGCAATCGCCGCATCATGACCTGGGTTCGCGGGTTGCATGGAAGCGGCAACCCTACAATTACGCCGATGAACCAGCCCCATTCGCTCACACAGCCGAGTTTCCGCGGCCGAGCGCCGCTCCTCCTCGGCGCCGCGCTGCTGCTCGCGGCGCTCCTCGCGACGGCTGCCGCCTGGCCCGGCAGCGCCGGGTCCGCGGCCCCGCCGACGGTCCTGCTGGGCAAGACACCGAGCACGCCGCGACCGGCCTGTCCGGGCACGGCAAGGCGCGAGTGCCAGGCGATCGGCAGCGTCACCGGCTTCCAGGCGCTCTCCGGCAGGGAGGCACAGCCCTACGTGGCGCCGTTCGACGGCAGGCTGGTCGCCTGGTCGATCACGCTGTCCCGGCCGAATCGAAAGGAGCGGGCGTTCTTCGACGATCTGTTCGGGGGGCCGCCCAGGGCCCGCGTCGCGGTGCTGCGGCGCGTCAAGGGAAGCAAGCCGCCGATCTTCAGGATGGTTCGTCAGAGCCCGATCCAGGTGCTCACTCCGTATCTCGGCCAGACCGCCGTCTTCGCCCTCGCCCACCCGCTGGCGGTCCTCAAGGGGCAGGTCGTCGCGCTGACTGTCCCCAGCTGGGCACCGGCGCTGGCGATCGACCTGAACGGCAGCAACACCTGGCGCGGCAGCCGCAAGGCTGGGACCTGCTCCAGCAGTGAGAGGGACATCGAGGCGAGCAACCCTCAGCAGCGGGTCCGCTCCCGCCGCCAGTACGGCTGCTACTTCAGCACCAGCCGCCTCCTCTACACGGCGACGCTGGTCAAGAAGCCGGTGCGCAAGCAGCAGCGACGCCGCTAGCCGCAGGCGCCGGGATTCTCGTCGCAGAACTGCTCGAACTTGCTGGCGGACTCGGGCTTCGACGTAGCGCCGCCCGAGTTGGAGCCGCCGCCTCCCCCGCCGTAGCCGGGGCGAGCGCCTCCGCTATCCGAGCCGGAGTCGTCGGAGTTTGTCGTGGTCGTCTCGCCGGGGCCCACGCCGCCGTCGTTCTCGGTGGTGGTCGCCCGGGTCGAGTCGGTCGTCGGCTCGGTAGTGGTCGGGATCGTCGTGGTCGGCTGCGTGGTCTCCGCGGCGGGCACGGCCGAGTCGGTCGCCTCGTCGTCCCCGCCGCAGCCGGCGGCGAAGAGGGCGAGCGCGGCAGAGAGGACGAATGCGGCGAGCAGCGGCCGGGCTTCGACCCGCGAGCTCATGATCGGCCGTCGAGCGCCTCTTGCCGCAGGCCGCAGTAGGGGCAGTCGCTGACGTCGAGGCCGATCAGCTGGTCGCAACGGCGGCAGGTGCGCAGGTTCTCCGGGGCGCGCGGCAGCGCCGAATCCGAGGGGGCGAGCGGCAGCGCGCGCGCCACCGGCTTCATCTCCTCGCCGGTCTCGCGGTCGAGGTAGACGGCCCCGGGCTCCGCCTGGGCCAGCGCCTCGCGACCCGACGCCGGCGCCCGCATCCTGTAGACCTGTCGCTCGTTCATCGCGCAGGAGAATACATTCCGCCACCTCCTCCGCTCCCGCTCGGGCGCGCTAATTACGACTGGAGATCTCGCGCCCTCGCTCCCGCGTCCGGGGGTGGCGGGTGAAACCTTGAAGGGCAAGGGCACTTGAGGATTCTCATCTTCCATGGCTATCTGTTGCGCGGCACCGGCAGCAACATCTACAACGCCAGCCTGGCGCCGGCGCTGGCTCGGCTCGGCCACGAAGTTCACCTGCTCTGCCAGGACCGCAATCCGCCGTCGTTGGAAGGGGTTGAGGTCCACGTCCCCGACATAGGTCGCCTGCTGCCGGTCTATGTGAAGGACCCCTACGAGGGCTTCGAGGTGAAGGCCTTCGGGGAGCTGAGCGAGGAGGAGCTGGAGCGCTACGTCGAGGCCAACGTCGTCGCCGTCCGCGAGGTCGCCGAAGGTCTCGGGGGGGTCGATGCGGCGCTCGCCAACCACCTGGTGATGGGGCCGGCGATCCTCGCCCGGGCCGGTGTCGCCCCCTTCGCGGCCAAGGTGCACGGCTCGGCCCTGGAGTACACGGTCAAGCCCCATCCCCGCTTCCTTCCCTGGGCCCGCGAGGGGATGGAGGCGGCCTCCGGAGTCCTGGTCGGCTCGCGCCACACCGCCGAGTCCCTCTGGGCCACCCTCCCCGATCTCGAAGCCCTCCCCCAGAAAACACGCCTCGGGCCGCCCGGTGTGGACACCGACCTTTTCCATCCTCCTCTCTGCGGGTGGCGTGCGGAGTGCGATACCGGCGTGGAGCCGGGAGCGCACTCCGTGCGACAGGACCCGCGGTCTGAAGCGTTCGGCAATGTCGTCCCACGCAACGCCGGCCCTCGCATCGTTTTCGTCGGCAAGCTGATCGTCTCCAAGGGCGTCGACCTGCTGCTCGCGGCATGGCCGCTGGTCCGCGCCGCCAACCCCGACGCCCGCCTGGAGGTCGCCGGCTACGGTGAGTACGAGGCCGGCCTTCGCCGGCTGCTTGCGGCGCTGGAGCGCGGGGATCTCGAGGGCGCCCGGGAGGTCGCCCGCCTCGGGCGGGGCCTGGAGGGCGGTCCCTCGGAGCCGCTGCCGATCCTCTCCGCCTTCCTCGACGGGCCTCCGCCCGGCTACGCGGAGGCGGCGAGGAGGGCGGCCGGCTCGGTCGATTTCGTCGGCCGGCTCGAGCATTGGGAGGTCGCGAAGCGGCTGCCCGGCGCCGAGGCGCTGGTCATGCCCAGCACCTTTCCGGAGGCGTTCGGAATGGTCGCCGCCGAGGCCGCTGCCTGCGGCGTGCTGCCGGTTGCCGCCGACCACTCCGGCATGCGCGAGGTCTCGCGGCAGCTCTCCGCCGCGCTGCCGCCCGAGGCGGCGTCGCTCACCTCGTTCCCGGTCGGCGCCGGCGCGGTGGAGGCGATCGCGGAGCGCCTCAACGCTTGGCTGGCGCTTCCCGAAGAGCGCCGCGAGGCGGCTCGCCGGTCGCTGGTGGAGACGGCCGGGAGGCTCTGGAGCTGGGAGGGAGTGGCCCGCGACGCGGTCGCGGCCGCACGGGGCCATCTCGACCGTCTGCCGCTTGCATAGAATGCGCCGCCGCGCCCATGGGTCGCCTGCCGATAGCCAAGATGCTCGCCGCCACGATTGCGCTGACCGTGGCGATCTCCGCGGTGATGGTGCCGATCCGCTGGAACGGCCAGGCCGGCTCGACCGCCGCGGGCCCGATCGACACCCTGCTCGACGTGATGATCGTCCTCTCGGCGTTCGTCTTCGCGCTGGTGATGGTGATGCTCTTCTACGCGCTGTGGAAGTTTCGCGCCAAGCCGGGCGACGAGTCCGACGGCGAGCCGATCCACGGCAACACCCGGCTGGAGATCGCCTGGACGCTGATCCCGACGATCATCGTCCTCTTCGGCGCCGGCTACAGCTGGGTCGTCCTCGACGACATCGAGGCGCGCGAGCCCAACCCGATGACCGTCGACGTCTACTCGCAGCAGTTCGCCTGGAGTTTCGGATATCCCGGCAGGGAAGGCGCCTTCTCGGAGGGAGAGCTGCACGTCCCGGTCGACCGCCAGGTGGTCTTCCGGATGCACGCTCAGGACGTGATCCACTCCTTCTGGGTTCCCGAATGGCGGATCAAGAAGGACAACGTGCCGGGCCTGCGGACGACCGCGGTGGTCACTCCGGACCGGATCGGCACCTACCAGGTGGTCTGCACCGAGCTGTGCGGGCTCGGGCACTCGACCATGCGCGCCGAGGTCGTGGTCGAGCCGCGCGAGGACTTCGATCGCTGGGTCCGCGGCCTCGACCGCACCGTGCCGGAGAACTTCGTCACCTACCCGGAGGATCAGGTCTCCAGCGAGGACCTGATCACGGCAGGAGGCGCGTAGGATGAGGGCGCTCCGATGACCGCCGCCTTCAAGCATCCGGGTTGGCTCCGTGGAGCGCTCGGCTTCGTGCTCGGCGGGGCCTTCGGGTTCGGCCTCGTAGTCGCCCTGCGCGCCATCTCCGGGCTGGAGATCTTCCAGACCGAGCAGACCGGCTACCCGCACGTCGTAGTCACCGCGGTCACCGCGCCGCTCGGCTTCCTGGCCGGCTTCGGCTGCTTCGACTACTGGCTGCGCTGGGCGGCCGGCAAGCCGACGGTTCCCGAAGACCACTCCCAGCACGGCGCGAAGAGCTGGCGCGACTACTTCCGCTTCAACACCGATCACAAGGTGATCGGCATCCAGTACGTCTGCACGACCTTCATCTTCTTCTTCCTCGGCGGGCTGCTGGCGATGGTGATGCGGGCCGAGCTGGCCCAGCCCGGGACCCAGATCGTCGACGCGCAGGCCTTCAACGGCCTCTTCTCCACCCACGCGGCGCTGATGATCTTCGTCTTCGTGATCCCGGTCTTCGCCGGGCTCGCCAACTACGTGCTGCCGCTGATGATCGGCGCGCCGGACATGGCCTTCCCGCGCCTCAACGCGCTCAGCTTCTGGATGCTGCCGATCGCCGGCCTGCTCTTCCTGGGCAGCTACGCGGCGCCGGGCGGGGCCTTCGACGCCGGCTGGACCGGCTACGCGCCGCTGTCCACCGGCGCGCCGCTGGGACAGTCGTTCTTCAACCTTGGCGTGCAGTTCGCGGGGGCTTCGTCGATAGCGACGGCCCTCAACTTCCTGGTGACTATTGTCACTATGCGTGCGCCCGGAATGAGCGTCTGGCGGATGCCGCTGCTCGTCTGGGCAAACCTCTCCACCTCCCTGCTGGTGGTCGCCGCGACGCCGTTCATCGCCGGCGTGCAGTTCATGGTCCTCTTCGACCGCGTCCTCCACACCAATTTCTTCCAATGGGCCGAGGGCGGCGACGTGATCAGCTACCAGCACATCTTCTGGTTCTACTCGCACCCGGCCGTCTACATCATGATGCTGCCCGGGTTCGGGATCATCAGCGAGGTCATCTCGACCCATGCCCGAAAGCCGATCTTCGGCTACCGGCTGATGGCCCTGGCCCTGATCGGCATCGTCGTGCTCAGCTACTCGGTCTGGGCGCACCACATGTTCGTTTCCGGCATGTTCAGCTGGCTGCGGGTTCCGATGATGATCACCACGCTGCTGATCGCGGTGCCGACCGGGATCAAGATCTTCTCCTGGTTAGGGACCCTCTATTTCGGCAAGATCCACACGTATTCGACGGCGATGCTGTTCTCGCTCGCCTTCATCGTCACCTTCACGATCGGCGGGATCAGCGGCGTGATGCTCGGCATGGTGCCGATCGACATCCACGTCTCCGACACCTACTTCATCGTTGCCCACATCCACTTCGTGCTGTTCGGGGGCTCGGTGTTCACGATCTTCGCCGGCATCTACCACTGGTTCCCGAAGATGACCGGGCGGATGTACGACGAGAAGCTGGGCCGGGTCCACTTCTGGGGGACGCTGGTGGGCACCTGGGGGGCCTTCATCCCGATGCACTGGGTAGGGATGGACGGCATGCCGCGCCGCGTCGCCGACTACGCCGCCCAGTTCGGCGACTGGAACCTGCTGGTCTCCGTCTTTGCCTTCATGCTCGGCGCCGTGCAGCTGGTCTTCCTCTACAACATGGTCGTCAGCTGGCGCTACGGCCCGCGCGCCGAGGCAAACCCGTGGCGCGCGAAGACGATCGAGTGGCAGGTCTCCTCGCCGCCGCCGATCTTCAACTTCGACGAGATACCGCGCGTGGTCGGCGGGCCGTACGAGTACGGGGTGCCCGGCGCCCGTCACGCGATCATGGCCGGCGACGGAGCCGACGTTCCGGCGCCGCCGCCGGCGGAGGAGAAGGTCGGCGCTTCATGAGCCGCCCTCTGCTGGTCTTCCTCAACGAGGTGGCGGGCGGCCGCAAGCTGCTCGAAGCTGTGCGCGAGCGGGCCGGAGACGTCTCCGGCGTGGTCGTCGCGGCGCCGCAGAACCAGCCGGCAGCCGGCCAGCTGATCGACAGCGGCGAGCTGCGCGACGCCGCCCGCAGTCGCGTCGAGGTGACGATGGCGCTGCTCGCCGAGTTCGACGTCGACTCGGTCGGCGAGGTGATGGACCGCGACCCGGCGCTTGCCCTGGACGACGCGGTTCGCGCGCACGAGCCCGGCGAGGTGCTGCTCTCCTGCCTCTACGACACGCGCTTCGGCCTCACCCGCAAGGACCTGGTCGAGTGGGCGCGCACCCGCTTCGAGCCGGATTCCGAAGTTACGCACATTCCGGTTCGGATCGAGGACGACTCGGTCCGCTGGGACCTGATCCACACCCTGGTCGTGTCGACGCAGACGCTCACCACGCCGGACCTGATCGGCCGCCTCAAGGAGCGCGCCGCGGACCGGCCGCACCGCTACACGATCGTCTGTCCCCGCTCCGAGCAGGTTGCCCGTGAGCAGCTGTGCCGGGACCTCGCCTCGACGATGGCGGAGCTCTACCGGGAAGGCATCGACGCGACCGGGCAGCCGATGAGCCCCGACCCCTTCCACGCGGTGCGCAACGCGATCGAGCACTACAGGGTCGACGAGATCCTGATCTCCACCCTCGCCGGCGAGGAGTCGCGCTGGCTCGATGAGGACCTGATCGGCAAGGTGCGTGAGATCACCGACAAGCCGGTCGAGCACGTCGAGGCGGGCCGCCCGGCCGAGGTCGTCGCCGCCGCGGTGGCCGGCGGCGACGGGGAGGAGGGCTAGGCATGGAGTCCGCCAGCGCCGCTCTGGGGCACGCCGAGCACGAGCACCACGGGCCGCCGGAGGCCAACAACAGCTCTCAGATCGACCGCCAGACGCTCGGGATCCTGCTCTTCATCGTCTCCGAAGTGATGCTGTTCGGCGCCTTCTTCGCCGCTTACTTCTTCCTCCGCGTCGTCGTCGACCCGAGCGCCTGGCCGCCGGAGGGCGTCCACCTTCCGGTCGGCGTCGCCGGCGTCAACACCGCGATCCTGATCTCCTCCAGCTTCACCATCCACTACGCGCTGGAGGCGATCCGCCGCAACGACCGGCGCGGGCTGAAGCTGGGGATGATCGCCACCTGGCTGCTGGGCGCGACCTTCCTCTTCATCCAGATGAACGAGTACGTCCACGTCGGCTTCAGCGCCCGGGACGGCGCCTTCGGCTCGATCTTCTACTCGCTCACCGGCCTGCACGGCGCCCACGTCTTCGTCGGCTTGTTCCTGTTGACGATCGTCAACATCAGGGTCTTCCGCGGACACTTCGGTCCGGAGGCGAAGGATCACTTAGGCGTCGAAGTACCCGGGATCTATTGGCATTTCGTCGACATAATGTGGATAGTCGTGTTCACGACTGTTTACGTCTTGTAGCGCTTGCGAATCTCCGAACAGGCCGTCTTCCGATGGGTCGTGATCGTCGCGGCTGCGGCGGCGTCGGTGATTGCGCTTACGCTGCTGACCCGGCCCTTGGTCGGGGCGCTGTGGGGGCTGGTGTTGGTTGGGCTGGGCGTCCGGCATGCGTACCTGTGGTGGAGGGGGCGTTCGGGCTGAGGCGGCCGGCGGCGGCGACCGTCCACAGCATCGCCAGCCAGGTCGTTGTGGCGAGAGCGATGTGCAGCCAGACAAGCTCCGCGGGCAGGTGCAGGACCCACTGGATGCCGCCGACGGCGCCCTGCAGCGCGAGCAGGCCGATCACCGCGGTCAGGGCGCGCAGGGCGCGCCGCTCGCCACCCTTGCGGCGTAGCAGCAGCCAGACGCCGATCGCAGCGACACCGAACAACGCCGCGATCGCGGAGTGGCGCTGCACCACCCACTCCAGCGTCCCCGCTCCCTGGAAGTCGAAGCGCTGCACCAGCTGGCCCTCGTGGGCTCCCGCGTGCGGGCCGGAGGCGGTGGCGACGGTGCCGGCGAGGATGGTCAGCTGGCCGAGCGGGACCAGGGCGCGCACCGACCAGACGCCGAGGCGGTCTGGCGAGCGGCGTCGCTCGCCCGGCTCGTAGCTGGCCAGCCAGGCGAGCGCGAAGGAGGCGTCGAGGAGGATCATCGAGAGGATGAAGTGGCTCATCACCAGACTGGGCTCCAGGTGGGTCTTGACGACGAAGGCGCCGAGGATCGCCTGGCCGAGCACGCCGAGCGGCAGCAAGCCCCCGATCGCCGCCAGGTGCCACCGGAACGGACGGCGGAACCAGGCGAGCAGGCTGGCCGCGATCACCGCCAGGCCGACGAAGCCCGTGAGCAGGCGGTTGCCGTACTCGATCACCGCGTGGGACTCCAGCGGCGGGACCGTGCCGCCGTAGCACTTCGGCCAGTCCGGGCAGCCCAGCCCCGACCCGGTCAGCCGAACCGCGGCCCCGGTGAGGACGATCAGCGACAGGGCCGCGACCGCGACGATCGCCACCACCCGGTAGCGCTCCGGCGTGACGCTGAAGCCTCGTATCCGTTCCCGCATCGCGGTCAGATGATGTCAACAGCCCGGCGCGGCCTGAGCCGGGCCTCTCGCTCGCCGCTAGCTGCCTTGCCGGGCGGAGTCGAGCAGATACTGGACGAGCTGGTTCATCTCCCGGGCAGAGATCTTCTCGCCGTAGTTGGAGGGCATCACGCCGGCGGGAAAGCCCTGCGTCAGCTCGGCGTTCGGGTCGACGACCGACATGCGGATCATCGCGGCGCTCTGGCCGGGCAGCACCTCGTCGAGGTCGGGGCCGGTGACTCCGCCCGCGTTGGCCTCGGCCAGCGTGTGGCAGCCGCCGCAGCCATTGGCGGCGAAGACCTGGGCACCGGGGCCTCCGGGCACGCGCGGGGGCGCCGCGCCGGGCACGCCGGCGTACTCCGCGACGTAGGCGGCGACGTCGTCGAGGTCCTGGCCGGTGACGATGTCGGCCGGCATCGAGACGGCGGGGTTGCCGGTGCTCGGACGAGGGATCTTGATCTGGGCGGCGGTGACGCCCTCGATCGTGTCGCTGTCCTGCCCGGAGGCGCGCGCCGCGGCGAAGGCGGCGTCGAGGTCGGGGCCGATCGTCGCGCTGCTCCCCGCCTGAGCCATCTGGTGGCAGGCGCCGCAGTTCTCGATGAACAGCTGGCGGCCGCGCTCCACGTCGGCCTTGTCGGTGCCGCAGCCGGCGCCGGTCAGCGCCAGGACGGCCAGCGCGGCGAGGGCGAGCAGCGGACGGGTGGGGTTCGGCGACTTGGGCATCGGGCGCGAAAAGCGGACACGATTATATGGCTGCGCACAGCGGCAGGCCGGCTCGTCGGGGAGGCCTTGGCGAGGCCGGTTGGCGGGAGTAAGATTGCGACGATCCGCACTTCAACCGGCGAGGAGGTCGGATGCAGGTCAAGGACGGCATGTCGGAGGTGACCCTCACGATCGGCCCCTCCCACACCCTGCGCGAGGCGGCGCGGATGATGGTCAAGAAGGGAACCGGCGCGGCGCTGGTGCTCGACGAAGAGGCGCCGATGCCCGGGATCGTCACGGAGCGGGACCTGCTGCTCTCAGTAGGTGCCGGGGAGGACCCCGACACCGAGCTCGTGTCCGCCCACATGAGCGAGGGTGTGATCGCCGCGACGCCGGACTGGAGCCTGGAGCGCGCCGCGGCGGAGATGGCCCGGCGCGGGATCCGGCACCTTGCCGTCTACGAGGACGCGGAACTGGTCGGCGTGCTCTCGATGCGCGACATCGTCAACGTCTGGACATCGGACGGCGCTACTTCGGGAATGACTCCGGATTAGTCGCGACTCGGGGGCTTCAGTGTCGAAACCGGAAGAACGGCACCTCTGGTCTTCTGTCTGCGCGGCAGGCGGAAGAAGTCGTGGACGGCGCCCTGGACGAGGGAGCGCAGGGCGAAGAGGGCGACGACGCCCGCGAAGAGGGCCCAGACCCAGCCGCGGAACATGAAGCCCTGCGCGTAGATGCCACAGGCGGCGACCGTGACGCCGGCGGCGAAGAAGGCCGGCGCCCACGAGGGGCGCGGCGTGTAGACCTGCTCGGCGGCGGGAGCCTTCTCCTCGTTCATGAGGCGATGTAGAAGATCGCGGCGACGAAGCAGAGGGCGTAGATCGCGGCCGCGATGCCCCCGGTCACCATGCCGGTGGAGATGCTGCTCTTGGCGGTCTCACGGTCCACGGGCGGATTTCTACCCGATCGCCCGGTCGATCGGCATTGCGACGAAGAGCAGGGCCAGGTAGGCGAGCGAGAAGAGGTAGGTGCGCAGCGCCCAGCGACGGTCGGCGCTGCGCAGCAGGCGCCAGGACATGTAGATGAAGGCGGCGCCGAGCGTCATCGACACGGCCAGGTACCCGACCCCGAAGGCGCCCGCGCAGAAGGGCAGCTGGGTGACCGCGTAGAGCAGGACCGTGTAGAGCATGATCTGGCGACGCGTGTCGTCCTCACCCCTCACCACGGGCAGCATCGGGATGCCGGCCTTCGCGTACTCGTCCTTCATCAGCAGCGATAGGGCCCAGAAGTGGGGTGGGGTCCAGAAGAAGACGATCGCGAACAGGTAGAGCGCCGTTCCGGACAGCTCGCCGGTGACCGCGGCCCAGGCGACGAGGGGGGGCACGGCGCCGGCGGCGCCGCCGATGACGATGTTCTGCGGCGTCGTCCGCTTCAGCCACAGCGTGTAGACGAAGACGTAGCCGAGCAGCCCGGAGAGCGAGAGCGCCGCCGCCAGTGGGTTGACCGCCAGCGCCAGCAGCGCGAACGAGGAGGAGCCGAGCAGCACCCCGAACGCGGTGGCCGCGGCGGGGGAGACGCGACCACCGGCGACGGGCCGGCTCGCGGTGCGCGTCATCGCCCGGTCGATGTCGCGGTCGATCACGTGGTTCAGCGCCCCGGCGCCGCCGGCGGAGAGCGCCCCGCCGAGGCAGGTGAGGAAGACGAGGCCGATCGAGGGGTCGCCGGCGACGTACATCGTCGTGATCGTCGTCAGCAGCAGCAGCGACTGGACCTTCGGCTTGGTCAGCGTCAGGTAGTCCCGCGCAACGGTCAGCGCTGCCGGGCGCTGCGAGATCGCCGCAGTCTGCGAAGCGTCCATCACGGACTCAGGCTAGTCGGCGCTGCCGGTGGGCGCCGGCTCCGGCCTGGCCGTGCCGGGGACCGGACCCCGCTCACGTTCCGCCAGGGCCTCGCGGATGTCGCGCAGCGGCTGCTCGCTGCGCACATCGGGGACGACGTCGAAGTTGTGCGCCGGGGGCGGCGAGGTGGCGAACCACTCCAGCGAGTCGCCGCCCCACTGGTCGTGCCCGGCGGCCGGCCCGGACCGCAGGCTCAGCACCGCGTTGGCGAGGGTCATGACGACCCCGGCGGCCAGGACGAAGGAGCCGATGCCGGCGATCAGGTTGTAGGTGGACACGCCGGCCTCGTCATAGAACTTGTAGGCGTCCACCACCTGGCCGTATCCGGCCCCGGCGATGAACAGCGGCGCGAAGGCCAGCGCGACGCCGAGCAGCATCGTCCAGAAGGAGATCCGAGCCAGGCTTTCGCCCATCGTGCGCCCGGTCATCTTCGGGAACCAGAAATGCAGCGCCGCGAATCCGCCGAAGACGGCTCCGCCGATCAGCGCGAAGTGAGTGGCGGCCGTGGCGTCCACCGTGTTCTTCAGCTGCCAGGCGGAGGCGACCATCGAGTGGCCCAGCTCGGCGGCGAGCCCGACCGAGATCGTCGCCAGCGCCCCAAGGCCGAAGAGCAGCGGCGCTCGCAAGCGCAGCGTGCCGCCGACCATCGTCGCGATCAGGTTGAAGAACAGCAGGCCGAAGGGGACGATCAACGCCAGCGCCATCGTCATGCCGAAGTACATCCAGCCGATGCCGATCGGCGCGGTGAGCATGTTCTGCGTCCAGGCAAGCGGGGTGATCACGGCGATTGCCGCGAGCGAGCCGATCACGGCGCCCCGGTTGAAGAGCGGCTTGCGCGAGAGCGCCGGCACGATCTCCGCCAGCGCCGCGAAGGCGGCGATCAGGACCAGCGCATAGGCGCCGGAATAGAAGATCCAGGTCAGGTGCTGCCAGAGAAGCGGCGCCCCGTCGGCGCCGCCGACGAAGAAGGCGCCGCCGAAGTTGCGGTCGATCATCAGCATCGTGATCGCGGCGAGCAGGACCGGGCCGACGAAGAGAAGCAGCCAGGAGCCGATCGCACCGGCCCAGGAGAAGACGGGCAGGCGCCTCCAGGCCATTCCGGGAGCGCGCAGCCTGCGCACCGTCGTCGACAGGTCGATGGCGATCAGGATGAAGCCGAGCGTCGCCAGTCCGGCGGCGGTGCCCCAGGCGTCGACCCCGTTGTCGGCGATGAAGGCCAGCTCGGAGAGGGGCGGCAACGGGTTGACCCCCGCCTGCGAGGGCGTGTAGAGGAACCCCGCGTAGAGGACCGTCGCAGCGCCCAGGTAGAGCCAGAGGCCGATCTGACCGAGTCGCGGCAGAGCCGTCGCCCGGGCGCCGATCTGCAGCGGGACCGCGTAGTAGAAGAGGCCGAGCGCGAGCGGGATCGCGAAGAGGAAGATCCCCGTGGCGCCGTAGATCGAGAGCAGGCGGTTGAAGGTCTGCGGCTCGAGGAAGGTGTTCTCCGGGATCGACAGCTGCAGGCGCATCAGCAACAGCTCGACCAGGGCCAGGAAGAGGAACCCGAGCGAGGCCGCGATCAGGATGCGGCCGACGTCCTTGTGGTCGCTGCTGGTCGCCATCTCGACCCAGCGCGGGCGGCGCCGGGGGAAGCCCTCGGCGACCAGCTCCGGCCGTCCCGCCGTCGATCGCCCGGCGCTCACTGTGCCCCTCCGCCGACCAGCCGGCTCGTTGCCTCTTCCTGGGCCTGGTCGATGTCGAACTTCAGCCGCGCGACGAAGTCTTCGTATTCCTCCGGGGAGACGACCTCGACGGCCGTTCTCATCGCTGTGTAGGAAGTTCCCGAGAGGACGGCGGAGTCACCGCGATAGACGCCCTCTTCGTCGACCCGGATGGCCAGCTCGTTGGTCTTGTTGGGCACCGCGTCGCGCTTGCCGCCGAGCGCGGGCACGAACCAGCCGTGGACGACGTCTGTGGAGACCAGGTCGAGGTTGACGCGGGTGTCGACCGGGATCACCAGCCGGTAGTAGGAGAAGGCGCCGTTCGGGTAGTCGTAGCGCCAGAGCCACTGCTGGCCGGTGGCGGTTATCTCCAGCGTCTGCCGCTCGTTGTCCGTCAGCAGCCCGCGCGGTCCGGTCTCGGCCGTCCTCTCGGCGCTCTCGGTGAAGACGATGCCGATCACGAGCGCGACCGTCGCCAGCGCCCCCAGGGCGGCCCCGACCCGGGCCTGGGTCTTCGCGCCGCCACGAATCCGACGCGGCTCCGCCCCCCGCTCGGAGCGGTACTTGCGGGCCACGTAGAGCAGGGTGGCGAGGATCGCGACGACGAAGACGGTCGCCAGGGCAAAGGCGATCCAGTAGAGGACGATGCCCTCCTCCGCCGCCGGCGAGGCGGCGGGCCCGGGGGAGAGCGCATCGGCCGCGGCTGCCGGCGCCCATGCTCCGAGCAAGGCCAGAGCCGCTCCAAAGGGCAGGAGAAAACGGAGACGACGTTTGCGGGGCGGCGCCAAAGCGCGGCCATTCTAATCACGCCCGTCGGCCTATACTCGGCGACCCTATGCGCAGGCGATCCCGGCCCTCACCGGCGCTCCGCTCCGCAGTGCGCGCCGGGGCGGTCGCCTGCATCGCCGTCGCCGTCGCCGTTCCTCTTCTGCGCCGTCGACTGCGCATCCCGGCCCCGCTGACGATCGTCGCCTGCGCGAGCGGGCCGCTGGCGCTCTCCGTCCTGCAGCCACGCTCCCACCGCCGCGACATCGCTCTCTTCGCGCTGCAGATGTGGGCCTTCACGATGGTTCACGAGCTGCCCTTCGACGATCCCGAGCGGCTGCGCCGGCGACTGCGGACCCGCTACCCGATCGCCATCGACCGCTTCCTCGGGGGCGGCCGGCTGCCCAACGCGCGCCTGCAGGAGCTCTCGCCCGCGGGCCGGGCGAGCACTCTGGACACCACGCTCACATGGGTGCACTGGCTCTGGTTCCTGCAGCCATACGCGGCCCTGCTCTTCATCCTGATCCGCCACCCGCAGCGCTTCCCCCGCGCCGCCAGGCAGCTCGCCGCGGTCTTCGACCTCGGCTGCGCCGGCTACTTTGCGGCGCCGACCGCGCCGCCGTGGTGGGCTTCGGAGCAGGGCCTGACCGACGAGGAGGTGCGCCGGGTCATGGTCGAGGTGGGGGAGAAGACGTGGGGCTCCGCCTGGCCGGCGATGTACGGCGCTCTGGGGGGAAACCCTTGGGCCGCGATGCCCTCGCTGCATTTCGCCACGGCGCTGATGGCCGCCCTGCTGCTCGCCGAGGCGGGCACGACGGAGGGCGCCGTCGGCTGGGGGTACGCGCTGGCGCTTGGCTTTGCGCTGGTCTACCTGGGCGAGCACTACGTGACCGACCTTGCCGCGGGTACCGCGTTGGTCGCCGCGGTTCGCGGCGGAGAGCCCCTTGCCGAGCCGCTGGTGCACGGCGTCACCGCGGGCCTGCAGAGCCTCGAGCGGATCGCCTCCGGATAGCCGAAGCGGCGGCGTCAGGCCTTCGCGGGATCGACGCCCGGCGGGTAGCATGGCTGCGCAGGAGAGGATTCTGACTCCGAGCGAGACCGAGAAGGCCCAGTTGGACGATCCGGTCGACCGGAGCGGCGTCGCGAACGGCGGCGAGAGGGAGTCGGACGAGCTGCCGTTGCTCAGCCGCCGGCGGGTGCTGGAGACGCTCGCGGTCGTCGTCGCGCTGATCGTCGCCATCTACTTCCTCTTCCCGAAGCTGGCCGGGCTTGACGACACGCTCGGCATGATCGGCAACGCCAAGCCGGTCTGGGTGATCGTCGCGGTCGCCTTCGGCTTCGCCACCTTCGCCACCTACATCGCCCTCTTCCGTGCCGTGGTCGGGGGCGACGTGCTGCCGCTGCGCTGGCGCGAGGCCTACGAGATCAACATGGCCGGCTTCGCCGCCACGCGTCTCTTCTCCGCCGCCGGCGCCGGCGGCATCGTGCTCACCTACTGGGCGCTGCGCAAGGCGGGCATGGAGAGACGTCAGTCCGGGCAGCGGATGGTCGCCTTCATCTCACTCCAGTACCTCTTCTACCCGCTGGCGCTGATCGTCTGCGGGGTGCTGCTGCGCACGGGCGTGCTGAGCGGCAAGGGGTCGGTCGAGCTGACGATCCTGCCGGCGGCGATCGCCGGCGCGGCGCTGCTGGTCGGCCTCGCGGTCGCCCTGGTGCCGCACGACTTCGACCGGCGGGCGGCGCGCTTTGCCAGCGGGCCGCGACGCGCCGCGATCGCGAGCCGCATCGCCTCGGCGCCGGCCACGTTCGGCGCCGGGATCCGCATCGCCCTGCGGCTGGTCGCAAGCGTCTCCCGGGGCGGCCTGGCGATCGTCGGCGCGATCGGCTTCTGGGCCGCCAACATCGGCATTCTCTGGGCTTCCTTCAAGGCCTACGGCGTGCACGTGCCGCTGGGCGTGGTGATCCAGGGCTTCTTCATCGGCATGGCCGCCAACCTGCTGCCCATCTCGCCGGCGGGCGTCGGCGCCGTCGACGCCGGCATGATCGGTGTCTTCGTCCTCTTCGGCCTGCCCGACGCCAGCGTCTTCGCCGCGGTGCTCACCTTCCGGCTGATCGCCTTCTGGATGCCGATCCCCCCGGGGATAGTCGCCTTCTTCCAGCTGCGCGGCACGATCCAGCGCTGGCGGGAGGACGGGCTGCCGATCGAGCGCGCGGGAGGGGCGCAGCCCGAGCCCGCCCCCGGCTGACCGCCAATACTTCAGAAAGTAAAGTACAATGGGAAGAACTTCGAAAGACGTTGGTGCGAGGATGCGGGGACGCGTATGAGCGGCGAGCAGAAGGTCGAGAACGTGATCATCGTCGGCGGCGGCCCCGCCGGTTACGCCGCGGCGCTCTACACCGCCCGCGCCAACCTCGAGCCGCTTGTCTTCGAGGGCTTCCAGTGGGGCGGCCAGCTGCAGAACACGACCGACGTCGAGAACTACCCCGGCTACCCGGAGGGGATCCTCGGGCCGGAGATGATGTCCCAGTTCCGCGCCCAGGCGGAGCGCTTCGGCACCCGCTTCGTCACCGACGACGTCGACCGGGTCGAGCTGTCGGACGGCGGCATCCACAAGGTCTACCTGGGCGAGGAAGAGCACCTGGCGCGGACCGTGATCCTGGCGATGGGCGCGGAGCCGCGGCGGCTCGGCGTGCCGGGGGAGCTGGAGCTGGGCGGGCGCGGCGTCTCGACCTGCGGCGTCTGCGACGGGGCGTTCTTCAAGGACCGCGACGTGATCGTGATCGGCGGCGGCGACTCGGCGATGGAGGACTCGATCTTCATCGCCAAGTACGCGAAGGACCTGACGATCGTCAACCGGCGCGACGAGTTCCGCGCCTCGCAGATCATGTTCGACCGGGCAAAAGACCTGCCGAACGTCGGCATCAAGACCCCGTACGTCGCGGAGGAATTCGTCGCCGGCGAGGACGGCAAGCTGGAGAAGGTTCGCCTGCGCAACGTCGAGACCGACGAGACCGAGGACGTCGAGACCGACGGCGCCTTCATCGCGATCGGCCACATCCCCAAGTCGGAGGTCGTCACCGGCCAGGTCGACACCGACGAGAATGGCTACGTCGTCACCGAGGAGGGCTGCACCAAGACGAATCTGGGCGGCGTCTTCGCGGTCGGCGACCTGGTCGACCACACCTACCGGCAGGCGGTGACAGCCGCCGGCACCGGCTGCATGGGCGCCCTCGACGCCGAGTGGTACCTGCGCGACACTCCGGTGATGCCAGGGCTATACGAAGAGCCCCTCGCGAGCTGAGCGCGGCCCGGATGAGGCCGAGTGACCGGCGCGGATGCGCCCCCTCCTCGGCGCCCGCGTAGCGCTGCTACGCGGGGGCCTCGTCGTGCCCGCCCCGCTTGGTCATCGACCTCCCCGGCCTCACGCTCATCTCGTTCGGGGCTCTTCGGGGGAATCGAAGACGTTGCGCAGGCCGACGCATCTATCGGCAGCCGTGCGCAACAGTGGTGCGGGGGCGTAGGCAGGGCCCTGCTCTCTCATCAGCCTTTCGAGCGTCTCCACGGCTGAAGGAGCGCCGATCAGATCAGCGAATTCGAGCGGGCCGAGCGGCCAGTTGAAGCCGAGTCGCATCGCCGTGTCGATGTCGTCCGGTGAGGCCACTTGCTCTTCGAGGGCGAAGGCGGCCTCGTTGGCGATCTGGGTGATGAGGCGCGGCAGGATCTGCGGCGCGGCCGGGTCGATCTTCCTCAGCGCGTCGACGTCCAATGTCGGCTCCTCGCTCGTTCCGGTGCGCCTTTTGCTCGCATGTTGAGCAGAAGGCGCACCGGAAGGTTGAACGGGGCGCCCCGAGTCGTCGTACTCGTAGAAGCCGCGGCCTGACTTGCGGCCCAGGTGACCCTCGGCGACGAGGCGCTCCTGGAGCGGACTGGGGCGCCAGCGCTCCGGCTGCCCTCCCTGCTCGTAGAAGGAGCGGGCGACGCTGAGGTTGACGTCGAGGCCGATCAGGTCGATCAGCTCGAACGGGCCCATGCGGAAGCCACCGCCCAGGCGGCAGACGCGGTCGATCGTCGCGGCGTCGGCGACCTCGTCGGCGAGCATCCGCAGCGACTCCAGCGTGAACGGGCGGGCGAGGCGGTTGGCGACGAAGCCGGGGCTGTCCGTGGCGCGGATCGGCGTGCGGCCCATGTGCCGGCCGGCCTCGGTCGTCGCCTCCAGCGCCGCCTCGCCGGACGCGGGGGTGGCGACGACCTCGACCAGCTTCATCAGGGCGGGCGGGTTGAAGAAGTGCATGCCGACGACGCGCTCGGGATGGGGGACCTCGGCGGCGATCGCGCCGACCGGAAGCGAGGAGGTGTTGGTGGCGAGGATTGCTTCCCGCCCGCAGGCATCGGCGAGCGAGGCGAACAGCTCGCGCTTCAGCTCCAGGTCCTCGGGCGCCGCCTCGATCACCAGGTCGCAGTCGCTGAGGTCGGAGAGGCTGGGCGCGGGGGAGAGGCAGGCGCCGGCCGCCTCCGCATCGGCCTCGCTCCAGCGGCCCCGCTCGGCCCCCTTGGCCAGGGCGGCGCGCACTCGTTCCATGCCCGCGTCAAGCGCTTCGGGGACCGGGTCGTGCAGTCTCGCCTCGTATCCGCCGAGGCAGGCGATCTGCGCGATCCCGGCGCCCATCGTCCCGGCGCCGACGACGCCGATCGACTCAACAACCGTTGCCGACGGGCCCGAAACGTCCGTCATTTGGACGGAATGGTCCCGTCGGCGTTCATCGGCCTTCGAATTTGGGCGGCCGCTTCTCGAGGAAGGCCTGCATGCCCTCGACCCGGTCCTCGGTCGCCATCGACAGCTCGTAGAGACGGCGCTCGCTCTCCATCCCGGCGCCGAGCGCGGTCTCTTCGGCGGCGAGGACCGCCTGCTTGGCGAGGCGCGCCGCGATCGGCGGCCGTTGGGCGACGGTGCGGGCGAGGTCCATCGCCTCCTCCAGCCAGCGGCCGCCGCCTGCAACTCGGTTGACCAGGCCCAGCGCCTGCGCCTCGGCAGCGTCGATCCGCCGTCCGGTGAGCACCAGCTCCATCGCCCGCTGCTTGCCGATCACCCGCGCCAGCCGTTGCGTGCCGCCGCCGCCGGGGATGATCCCCAGGGTGATCTCCGGCTGGCCGAAGGTCGCCGTGTCGGAGGCGACGATCATGTCGCAGGAGAGCGCCAGCTCACAGCCGCCGCCCAGCGCCCAGCCGGAGACCGCGGCGACGAGCGGGGTCTTCACCGCGGCCACCCGTCGCCAGAAGGCGGCCGCAGGGTGGTAGAGGGCCTCGGCGAACTCGCGCTCGGCCATCGCCTTGATGTCGGCCCCGGCGGCGAAGACCTCGTCGGAGCCGGCGATCACCACACAGCGGACGTCCGGGTCGGCGTCGAGCCGCTCCAGCTCGCCGGCAAGCTCCTCCATCACCTCCGGCGAGAGGGCGTTGCGGGCCTCGGGGCGATCGAGGCGCAGCAGGGCGACGCCGTCCTCGAGGGAGGTCTCGAGCGCCTTGCCCATCAGCTCTCTTCGAAGGGGACCATCGCGTTGATTCCGGTGGCAGCTCGCCCGATGATCAGCTTCTGGATCTGCGAGGTGCCCTCATAGAGGGTGGTAACCCGGGCGTCGCGCAGGTATCGCTCGACCGGGTAGTCGTCGACGTAGCCGGAGCCGCCGTGCACCTGGATCGCCAGGTTCGCGCACTCGACCGCCGCCTCGGAGGCGTGCAGCTTGGCGACCGAGGTCTCCAGCGTGTTCGGCAGGCCGCGTGCCTTCAGGTCGCCCGCCCGCCAGACCAGCATCCGGCTCGCGTCGCGCTTGAGGATCATGTCGGCGATCATCTCCTGCACCAGCTGGAAGCGGGCCAGCGGCACGCCGAACTGCCGTCGCCCCTTCGAGTACTCGACCGAGGCGTCGACGCAGCCGTCGCAGATGCCTACGCAGCCGGCGGCGACGCTGTAGCGGCCGTTGTCGAGGGCGCTCATCGCAACCTTGAAGCCGTCGCCGACCTCGCCGAGCAGGGCGTCCTCGCCCACCGCGACCTCGTCGAGCGAGATCTCCGCCGTGTCGGAGGCGCGAAGCCCCAGCTTGCCGTGGATCTCCTGAGTGGTGAAGCCGCCGCTTTCGGTGGGGACGAGGAAGCAGGCGAGACCGCGGTGCTCTTTTTCCGGGTCGGTCTGGGCGAAGATCAGCGCCACTTCGGAGACGTTGCCGAGCGAGATCCACATCTTCTGGCCGCTGATCGACCACCCGGAGTCGGTCTTCGTCGCCCGGGTGCGCAGGTTGGCGGCGTCGGAGCCGGTGTCGGGCTCGGTCAGGCCGAAGCAGCCGAACGCCTCTCCGGAGCAGAGGCGCGGCAGCCAGCGCTGCTTCTGCTCTTCCGTGCCCCAGCGCTCGATCGAGCCGCAGACCAGCGAGGTCTGCACGGAGACGACGGTGCGGGCGGAGGAATCGGCGCGCCCGACCTGCTCGGCGATCAGCCCGTAGCTGAAGTAGTCGAGGCCACGTCCGCCGTACTGCTCGGCAACAGGCGCGCCCAGGTAGCCGACCTCGCCCAGCTTGCGCGCCATCTCGATGTCAAAGCGACCGGCGCGGTCGTTGTCGCGCACCTTCGGCACGATCTCGCGGTCGCAGAACTCGCGCGCCGCGTCGGAGATCAGCCTCTGCTCGTCCGTCAGCTCGAATTTCAAAGCCCCTCTTCCTCCATCTCCTGTCGCAGTGTCTCGGCGAACGTCCCGATTGCCTCTTCGGTACGGGGGCCAGGGGACGTTGGCAGCTCAACGCCGTCGATCGCCGCGACCGATTGCACCTCGCGCGTCGTCGAGGCGAGGAACGCCTCCCGCGCGGCGCGCAGGTCGTCGACCGGCCAGGCGTCCTGCTCGACGTCCAAGGTACGGATCAGTCGGTCGCGGGTGATCGACTCGAGCACCCCGGCGTCGAGCGCCGGCGTGCGCAGGTCGCCCTTCGGGGAGACCCAGAAGATCGAAGAGGTCGGCGGCTCCAGCACGATCCCGTCGGGCTGCACCAGCACCGCCTCGTCGGCCCCGCGGGCCTGCGCGAGGCGCGTCGCCTGCATGTTGGCTGCGTAGGAAAGGGACTTGACCCCGTTGAGGATCACGGTCGGGCAGTACTCGACGGTCGCCACTCGGACGGCGTCAGCGTGGGGCGGCAACGACTCGGTGGCGGCGATCCGCCGCCCGCCACGGGTGGCGATCAGCCGCAGCTGGCCGTCGCCGTCGCCGAACTCGGCGAGCAGCGAGTCGATCTCCCCCTCGAACTCGGCGCGGTCGACCTCGAGCTGGATCGCCGCGGCGGAGCGCTCCAGCCGGTCGAGGTGGTCGCGCAGAGCGAACGGCCGGCCGCCGTAGAGCCGGATCACCTCGAAGACCCCGTCGCCGCGGTAGAGGCCGTCGTCGCGCAGCGGCACGGTCGCCTCCGCGGTGGGCCCGATCCGCCCGTCGACGCTGGCCAGTTCCTTCGCGTTCGCCATCGGCGGGCGAGGCTATCCGATCGCCTGTCTCAGACCGCTTCGAAGAGGGTCGCCAGCCCCTGGCCGACGCCGACGCAGAGGGTCACGACTCCGTAGCGGCCGCCGCGGCGGCGCAGCTCGCGGACCAGGGTCGTCGTCAGCCGGGCGCCGGAGCAGCCGAGCGGGTGGCCGAGGGCGATCGCGCCACCGTTGACGTTGAGCTTCTCCTCCTCGATGCCCAGCTTCCGCGCGCAGGCGAGCACCTGGGCGGCGAACGCCTCATTCAGCTCGACCAGGTCGATCTCCTCGATCGAGAGCCCGGCGGCTTCCAGCGCCCGCGGCACCGCCTGCACCGGGCCGATGCCCATGTAGGCGGGGTCGACGCCGGCGACGCCGAAGGAGACGATTCGCGCCAGCGGCTCGGCGCCGATCGCCTCGGCGCCCTTCTCCGAGGCGATCGCCAGGCAGGCGGCGCCGTCGTTGAGGGTCGAGGCGTTTCCGGCGGTGACCGTGCCTCCTTCGCGGAAGACGGGGCGCAGCGCGGCAAGGGCCTCCTCGGAGGCATCGGGGCGCGGCCCCTCGTCCTCCCCGACGGCGACGGTCTCGCGCCCGCGACGCGCCTCGATCGGGACGATCTCCCCAGCGAAACGGCCCTCATCCGCCGCGGCGACCGCCCGCCGGTGGCTGCGCAGCGCGTAGGCGTCCTGGTCTGCGCGCGAGACGCCGTAGCGCTCTGCGACGTTCTCCGCCGTCTCGCCCATCGCCTCGGTGGAGACGCCCAGCTCGGCCATCCTCGGGTTGACCAGCCGCCAGCCCAGCGTCGTGTCGTGCATCGTCTGCGCACCGCGAGGCAGGCCGCGCTCCGGCTTCTCGACCACCCAGGGGGCGCGGCTCATCGACTCGACTCCGCCGGCGAGGTAGACGTCGCCCTCGCCCAGCTTCACCGCCCGAGCCGCCGCGTTGACGGCTTCCAGGCCGGAGGCGCAGAGGCGGTTGACGGTGGCGCCGGGAACGCTCGGGGGCAGCCCGGCCAGCAGCGCCGCCATCCGCGCCACGTCGCGGTTGTCCTCGCCGGCCTGGTTGGCGGCGCCGAAGTAGACGTCGGCGATCGACTCGGGGTCCACCCCGTTGCGCTCGACGACGGCGCGGACGACGTGCGCGGCCATGTCGTCAGGCCGCAGGGTGGAGAGGGCGCCCCGGTAGGCGCCCATCGGGGTTCGCAACGCGTCGACAACGTAGGCCTCAGCCATCCGGGGAACCGTATCCTTGAGTCATGGGTTTTGTGCTCGGGACGATCCTGGCGATCGCCTTTCTGGTCGCTGTGCTGGTGATAGTCGGCCGCATGTATCCGGGCAGCGGCGCCGAGGTCGTCGACTGGGAGCCGACCCGCTCGCCCGAGGTGGAGGCGCAGAACGAGGTCGACGACATCGAGCAGATGATCGCCGCGCAGAACGAGATGCGCCGCCGCCGCGGCGCGCCGGAGCTGACCCACGAGGAGCTGAAGCGCCAGGTCGCAGAGGACGAGCGCAACCGCCTGCGCGGGCGGGGCCCGTTCCAGCCGGAGTAGGGGCGGTCGGCGAGGGCGTGCGCCGCCTGCCCGCATCACTAAAGAGCTAAACTCGGATTGGAATTAAGGTCAATCGGAAGAGCGAGGCGAGAGGAGCGGTTCGATGGCGCTGCAGCTCGGTGACACAGCACCGGATTTCGAGGCCGACACAACCGAGGGCCGAATCAAGTTCCACGACTGGATCGGCGATTCGTGGGCGGTCCTCTTCTCCCATCCCAAGGACTTCACGCCGGTTTGCACGACGGAACTCGGCTACATGGCGAGCATCGAGCCCGAGTTCGCGAAGCGCAACGTGAAGATCATCGGCCTTTCGGTCGACCCGCTCGGCAAGCACAAGGACTGGGCGAGCGACATCGAGGAGACTCAAGGGACGGCGCCCAACTACCCGATCATCAGCGACGCCGACTTCGAGGTCTCGAAGCTCTACGGGATGCTGCCGGCCGACGTCTCCGGCGACCCGGGGGACCGAACGCCCGCCGACAACCAGACGGTGCGCAACGTCTTCGTCATCGGCCCCGACAAGAAGATCAAGCTGATCCTCGTCTACCCGATGACCACCGGGCGCAACTTCGACGAGGTCCTGCGGGTGATCGACTCGCTCCAACTCACCGCGCAGCACAAGGTCGCGACGCCGGCCCAGTGGCAGCACGGCGACGACGTGATCATCGCCGGCTCGGTCTCCAACGACCAGGCGAAGGAGATCTACCCGGACGGCTGGGAAGAGCCCCGGCCTTACATCCGCATCGTCCCCCAACCGGCTGAGACGCCGTAACCGGCGCCTGACGGTGTCCTCGGTCGCTCGCGTGCAGAGCACGCCACGCTCCCTGTGTCCTTGCCAGGCTTGGTTACACCGCCTCAGTTCGATCCAGTAGATCAGCAAGGATTCGGGCGGTGGCGCCCCATATGAGGTGGCCCTCGACCTCGTAGGTGGGGGTGTGGATCGGGATGCCGCGGCGGATCAGCCGGCGCATCCCGTAACCCTCGCGCAGGGCGGTGAGGGAGAAGGCGAGGACGGTCTCGACCTCGGTCGGGTTGGGGGTCAGCGAGAGATCCCGGGGATGGGGGATGTGCCCGACGAAGGGGTGGATCCGGTAGCCGGTTGCGAAGGTGGCGACAGTCGGAAGGGCGTCACCCATGTCAACGGCGGCCGGGTCCAGCGCGATCTCCTCCTCTGCCTCCCGCAGCGCGGTCGCCGCCAGGTCCGCGTCGCCTTCGTCGCGACGGCCACCGGGAAAGGAGATCTCGCCGGCGTGCCGGCGGAGGTCGGCGCGGCGCTCCGTGAAGATCAGGCCCGGGTCGTCCGGCCACCCGAAAAGGGGGACGAGGACCGCGGCGTCGACGGTGGAACTCAAATGATTACTTGCACTGTTCCACCGTCGACCGACCAGGCGGCTCCGGACACGTAGGAGGCGCGCTCGGAGCAGAGGAAGACGATCGCGAAGGCGATCTCCTCGACCTCGGCGAGGCGGCCGATCGGACGCTTGGCGCCGGCCGCCGCCAGCGCCTCCTCGCGACTGGAGTGGCCGCCCATCTCCTGCGACTGATCGAGCAGGCCGCCGGGCTCCATCCACATCTCCGAGGCGACCGGACCGGGGCAGATCGCGTTGACCAGCACGCCGTCGGCCGCGTGGCGGTCGGCGTAGAGGCGGGAGAGGGACAGCTCCGCCGCCTTGGCGACCGAGTAGTCGGCCATCGCCGCCGAGGGCCGCTTGCCCGCGGTCGAGCAGACGTTGACGACGCGACCCCAACCACGCTCCGCCATCGGCGGCACGGCGGCGCGCATCGCCCGCAGCGGCGCCATCACGTTCAGCTCGTACTGGGTGCGCCAGTCCTCGTCGGGCACTTCGTCGAGGTCGCGCCACCGGGCGACCCCGGCGTTGTTGACGAGGACGTCGAGGGACCCGAAGCGCTCCTCCGCTGCGGCCAGCATCCGCATCCCGGCGTCCTCGTCGGTGACGTCGAGGGCGAGGTGGGTAGCCTCGCCGGCCGCCCTCGCGCCCGCCGCCTCGACAGCCGCGCGGAGATCCTCCTCGCTGCGCGCTACCAGCAGCACCTTCGCGCCCTCCTCGCAGAGCTGTCGGGCTGTCTCGCGGCCGATGCCGCGGCTGGCGCCGGTGACGACGCAGGCCCTTCCGGTCAACCCGAGGTCCATTCGCGGGGGCCTAGCCCTGGCCGCGGCCCTCGAACAGGGCCGGGTCATCGACATCGGCGAAGCGGGCCATCGCGTAGGCAAGGTCGGAGGCGCGGTTGACGAAATGGATCACGGTCTCTCCGGCCAGCTCGCCGGCCTCGTTCAGCGATGCGATGCGGCGCTCGGCACGGCGGATCGTGGCGCGGGCGACGTCGAGTTGGGCGGAGAGCCGGTTGCCGCCGGGGATCACGAATTTCGGCGGCAGGTCGACCCGGCCCATGTAGCGGTCGATTTCCTCCTCCAGCTCGGCGACCATCGCCTCGGTGGTGCGGCTGACGCCGTCCTCGAGCCGCTCGGCGGCCTCCGGTGCGGTCGCCAGCTCGGCGCCGGCGACGAACATCCCGTTCTGGAGGCCGAGGATGTCGACGGCCAGCTCCTCCTGCTCGTCGTCGCAGAGGGCGCGGGCGACTCCCAGCTCGGAGCAGGCTTCGTCGAGCGATCCGTAGGCCTCGGTGCGGCCATGATGCTTGGGCACGCGGCCGCCGTACCAGAGGCCGGTGGTGCCGTCGTCGCCGCCGCGGGTGTAGATCTTCACCACGCGCTCATCCTAAGCGCGCGACCTCAGCCGACTGGGTTGAAGACCAGTCCGGTCAGCAACTTCGGGAAGAAGTAGGTCGACTTCGGCGGCATGATCTCGCCGGTGCCGGCGACGGCGCGGACCTGGTCGACCGGAATCGGGCGCAGGACGAAGGCGACGTCGTAGGAGCCGTCCTCGAGCAGCGCCAGCGAGTCGGGGACGCTCTTCGCGTAGCCGATTCCTCGCTTGGCGGCGATGTCGTCCTCGCTCATCGCGGCGATCCCCTTCAGCACCAGCGTCTCGAGGATCGCCGCGTCGAGGCGGCGGTAGGGCTCCGGCTTGCCGGCGAGCAGGCGGTCCAGCTCCGCCGTGTCGCGCAATCGAAGGCGGAAGCCGCGCTTGGTGTGGGAGTCGGTGTAGCCGAAGACGCCGACTCCCTCCTCGTTGCCGGGGTCGATCCCCTCCAAGCCGACTTCCTCGAGGTCGAAGATCTCCTTCAGGCCCGCCGCGAGGCGTTCCTGTCGCTCCGGGTCGCCGGCGAAGCCGGAGAGCAGCCGGTGGGTGGGGAAGACGGTGAGGCCGGGGTCGTCGAGCCCGGTCAGGGCCATCAGCGTGTACTCGTGCGGCCCCTCGCCGCCGACCTCGTCGCGCCAGGCGCGCGCCGTCTCGTAGCGGTGGTGGCCGTCGGCGATCAGCAGCTCGGCTTGCGAGAGGCGCTCGTGCACCGCTGCGTGGACCTCCGGGTCGCCGACCCGCCAGACCCGGTGCACGGTGCCGTCCTCGTCGGTCACCTCGCCCCACGGTTCGCCGCGCGTCGCCGGCTCGACAAGCGGCCAGGCGTCCGCGGTGGTCAGCGAGAAGATCGGGGAGAGGTTGTGCCGTGTGGCCCGGGTCAGGTCGAGGCGGTCCTTCTTCGGCCCGGGCAGCGTCCGCTCGTGCGGGCGCACCTTGCCCGGCCCGTAATCCTCGACCCGCACCCGGGCGAGGATGCCGTGACGGGTATAGGGGTTGCCGTCGGGGGCGGTGTAGTCCTGGGTAAGCGCCCAGAGCGCCGGCTCGGAGTCGTCGACCAGCGCGCCCTCATCGCGCCAGCGGCCGATCGTCTCCGCCGCCCGCTCGTAGGGGTCCGCGTCGTCGTCGGGCTCCCCGCCGCCGGAGTCATAGGGCTTCGGCAGGTCGATCTCGACCACGTTGTGCGGCGAGCGCTCCAACAGCGCCGCCCGCCCGGCGGCGTCGATCACGTCGTAGGGCGGCGACACCACGTCGCCAAGTCCCCCGACCCGCTCCAGGTCGTAGTGCAACGCCTTGAATGGACGCACATCGGCCACGGCGGGGCAGACTAGCGACTGTTCAGAATTGAACCGGCTCCAGAGTGTGTGCGGCCGCTCTTGGCTCTAGACTCGGCCATTCGGGGCGTGGCGCAGCCTGGTAGCGCGCGGCCTTTGGGTGGCCGAGGTCCCCGGTTCAAATCCGGGCGCCCCGATATGGAGTTCGCGGTCCAGTAGCGTTCTGGAACACGCGTGGCGGAGCAGGTACCAGCTGTCTGTGACGTGCTCGACACGATCGAGCGACGGGACTGGTCGCGTTTGGAGCAGCTGCTCGACCCCCGTGTCCATTGGACGACGGCGCTGGAAGAGCATCTGCACGGCGCAAGCGAAGTTCTCGCCCATCTCGCCGCCGATCCCCCACCGGCCCCTCCCGCATTTCACGAGGTGCGAAACAGACGAATCACCCGCTGGATCGATACGCCGGGATGACAGCGAGCGAACGGTGCCTGGCGGATTGGCACCGAGTAGTTAGCTCACGTCTTCTGTCACAAGAAACGTATCCTGGACCCCGAGCCGATGGCCAACATCAACCGCCCTCACTTCGATGAGCTTCGGGAGCAGCCAGGGTTTACCTGCAAGCGAGCCCGCCTCGGCCGCCAGCTCGGCACCGAGCGTGTCGGGGCAAGTCTGTGGGAGCTACCTCCCGGAGAAGCGGCCTATCCCTACCACTACCACCTGGCCGAAGAGGAGCTGCTGATCGTCCTTGCCGGACGACCGAGCCTGCGCACTCCCAATGGCTGGCGTGATCTCGAAGAGGGCGAGGCGGTCAGCTTCCCGACCGGCGAGGAAGGCGCGCACCAGCTCGTCAACAACACCGATGAAGCGGTCCGCTGTCTTGCCGTTTCAAACCAGCAACCCGACATCGTCGTCCGCCCGGATTCTGGAACTCTGGGCGCCTTTGAGCGCCGGCCCGAGGGAGGCGGCCTCTACAAGCACTTCCGCCTCGACGACGCGGTCGACTACCTCGAAGGAGAGTCACGCTGACCTCGATCGCGGCGAGCTCCTGACGTAGTCGGTCCAGCTCGAATAGGATCGCCGTATGGGGGGCGAGCTGGGGCCGACGACACCCGCTGTTGAGCTGGCGGGGGCGCTGCGGGCAAAGGAGATCTCTGCGGTCGAGTTGCTCGATGCCTGCCTGGCCGCGGTCGATGAGCGCAACCCGGAGCTGAACGCCATCGTCTGGCGCGACGACGCGGGCGCCAGGGCCGCGGCGCGGGCGGCGGACGAGCGAATCGCCGCCGGGGACGGCGCGCCGTTCCTCGGTGTGCCGATCCCGATCAAGGACCTCACCGCCGTCGCCGGCTGGCCGGTGACCTACGGGTCGGAGGGCGCCCCCGAGGGCCCCAGCGAAGAGAGCGAGCTGGTCGTCGAGGCGCTGGTCCGTGCCGGCTTCGTCCTCTGCGGTCGCACCAACACGCCGGAGTTCGGGCCGATCACGGTTGCCGAGAACACGCGCTTCGGAGTCAGCCGCAATCCCTGGGACGCGAACCGCTCGCCGGGCGGCTCCTCCGGCGGTGCCTCGGCCGCCGTGGCCGGCGGGATGTTCCCCGTCGCCCACGCCAACGACGGTGGCGGCTCGATCCGCATCCCCGCCGCCTACACCGGGCTGGTCGGGCTGAAGTCCTGCCGTGGCCGCGTGCCGCGCCTCGTGCAGAGCTGGATGGGCGCCGTGGTCGAGGGCGCCGTGACCCGGACGGTTGCCGACGCGGCAGCGGTGCTCGACGCGATCGCCGTCCAGGACCCGCTCGCCTGGTACAACGCTCCCGCCCCGGTGCGCCCCTTCGTCGAGGAGGTCGGCGCGCCTGTGGAGCCCCTGCGGGTCGGCGTGATGGCCGAGGCGCCGCTCGGCATCCCTACCGATCCCGACTGCGCGGAGGCGGCCCGCGGCGCCGCGGCGCTGCTCGGAGAGCTCGGGCACAAGGTCGAGGAGGTCGAGGTGCCGACCATCTCCGAGGAGATGGTGCCGCCGTTCATCGTGATGACGCAGGGGGGAATGGCCGAGTACGACGGAGTCGACTGGTCGAAGGTCGAGCCCCACAACCGCCACGCGCACAAGCTGGGGACAACCGAGGTGAGCGCCTACGACTACGTCGCCGCCGCGCAGGCGCTGGAGCGCCTCTCCCGCCGCGAGGTCGCCCGCTGGGGCCGCGACTTCGACCTGCTGCTGACGCCCACTTCGGCGATCGTTCCGCCGGTCGCGGGCAAGATCCTCGCCGCCGCGCATGCCGCGCCCGAGGAGCCGGTCCTCGACGTCGTCCGCTCCGTCGCCTTCACTGCCTTCGGCAACGTCAGCGGGCAACCGTGCATCTCCCTGCCATTGCACTGGAGCGACGCGGGCCTGCCGATCGGCGCGATGCTGACCGGATGCCCGTTCGACGAGGCGACGCTGCTGCGGGTCAGCGCCCAGCTCGAGCAGGCGCGCCCCTGGGCGGAACGCTTCGCCCCCGCGGTCGAGGTGTAGTTCCTCTCGGTCGTCGCTCGCGCCCTCCAGAGAGGGTGGCGCAGGCCAAGGCTCGGTGTTAGGGTGCTCGCCGTGGGGGGGAACCTTGACGTGGCTCGGTCGGGGCCGCGCAGAGCAAACGTCATTCGGCACGGCTCAGTGGCGCTGATCGTCGCCGTGTCAATGCTCGCGTGGAGCTCGCAAGCCGCCGCGGACCCCCCGCTGAAGGCGCACCAGATCGCGCTCGGCAGCGATCCGGTAGCGGCGCCGACGAGAGGCGCGACGCTTTCCTGCGACCAGGCCGGTGCCGGTGGCTGCACGGTCTTCTCCCCGGAGGCCTCCGCGGTCCATCCCACCGGTTTCGTCGTGCCCGAGCACGGTGGAGTCATCGCCGTCGCGATCGGGAGCGAGCCGGACGACAGCTACGAGTTCTGGCCCGTGGCGGCCCGTCTCGTCGGCACCGACGTCCGCCTCGAGAGCATCCTCGCCCCGCAGACGCCGTTCGGCCCCGCCCCGTGGGGTGCTGTGAACTCCGAGGGAGTGACCCTGTTCCAGTCGCCGCGACTGTTCGGTAGCTACGGGCAGTGGGACCAGCCGGGCTACGAGGTGAAGAAAGGCCAGCTGATCGGGATCAACGCGCTCGGCGCGCAGGGCCCTTCGCTGACGCTCGATCCCGGTGCTCGTCGCTCGCTCGCCTTCGAGCCGGCGCTCAGAGAGGGCGATCTGCTGAGCCCCGGGCCTCTGAACTTCCTCGACGACCTGTCCCTGCAGATGCTTGTCGTAATGGAGCGCGAGGCGGCGCTCCGCGCCTACGGCGCTTGGGCATTCCCCGACGCCAGAAGAGGCTTCAGGCAGGGGGTGCCGTTCAGGCTCGTCGTCGTCGCCCAGAACACGTCCCGCAAGGCGGCGGCCCGTGACGTGATCGGCACGGTCGATCTTCGCGGCCGCCCGTTCAAGGGCTACCCGACGCTGCCGGCCCCGTGCGGCGAGAACATCTGCCTCGGCTTCGGCACGCTCGGAGCGGTCGGTCAGGCTAAATCGCAGCCGATCGTCGACCGGCAGACCGTGATCGTTCCGCCCGGCTACGGCAAGGCGAGGATCGATGTCTTCTTCGAATCGCAGACAATCGACAATGACCAGTCGACCCTTGCCAACAACCGCGGCAGCATCTGGCTGAGGTTCAAGCGCAAGCGGGGCCAGGGCGGGCGCGCACCCGGCTGCGGAAGGGTCCAGGTCGGCACTCCCCGTCGCGACCGACTCAACGGTAATCGCAGGCCCAACACGCTGGTCGGGCTGCAGGGCAACGACATTCTGCGCGGCCGGGGCGGCGGCGATTGCCTCGCGGGCTCGGCGGGCAACGACCTCCTGATCGGCAACTCCGGTAACGACGCGATCCTCGGCGACGATCCGGTCGGGCGCCGGCTCGGCAAGCCGGGCAGCGATCGGATATTCCCGGGGGGCGGTCGCGACTATGTGGATGCGGGCCCCGGCAACGACGTGATCAACTCGCGCGACCGCACCCCGGACATCATCGACTGCGGCCCTGGGAAGCGCGATCGGGTCAGAGCAGATCGCAGCGACCAGCTGACCGGCTGCGAAATCCGGTTCTGAGCCTTCTCGGGTTTCAGCCCGCCGGCCAGAGATCACCCTCGGAGATCTCCAACAGGTTTCCGGCCGGGTCCTCGAAGTAGAAGGAGCGGCGACCGCTCGGCCACGACTCCTCGTGGGTTATCTCGGTCCCGGCGGCTGCGACGCGCTCCTTCCACGTCTCGTACTCGCCCGGAGGCGCGGTGAAGCAGGCGTGGCCCGGGCCGCGCGTCCCGTGCGCGGCGATCGGCTCGTCGCGGTCGACAAGCCGCTCGCGGTCGAAGAGCAGCACTACTCCGGGGCCGATCCGGAAGGCGGTCCCGTCGCCCCAGCCGGCGACTCGGCGCAGGCCAAGCACCTCCGCGTAGAACCGCTCGGTCGCTTCGCGCTCCGCACCCGCGCAGTAGAGGCAGGTCTCCAGCACTCCCGCCAGCTGCGGTTCCTCGGCCATCGAAGCCGAGGCTAGCGGCGCTCGGCCAGCTTGCGGCGCAGGATCTTGCCGGAGGCCGACTTGGGGATCTCCTCGATCTCCTCGACCAGCCGGATGCGCTTCTGCGGCGAGACCTGCTCGCCGCACCAGCTCATCAGCTCCTCGTGGTCCAGGTCGCCGTCCCCAGCGACGACGAACGCCTTGGGAAGCTCGCCCGCCTCTTCGTCGGGGATGCCGATCACCGCCACGTCGGCCACTTTCGGATGGGCGATCAGCAGCGCCTCCAGCTCGGCCGGCGCCACTTGGAAGCCTTTGTACTTGATCAGCTCCTTCAGCCGGTCGACGATCGTGTAGTAGCCGTCGGAGTCGCGCACCGCGACATCGCCGGTGTGCAGCCAGCCCTCGGGGTCGATCGTGTGCTCGGTTGCCTCCGGGTTGTTGAGGTAGCCGCTCATCACCTGGGCGCCGCGGATCCACAGCTCCCCGCGTTCGCCGTCGGCGACGTCCTCGCCGCTCTCGGGGTCGACCAGCCGGCACTCCGTCCCCGGCAGCGGCAGGCCGATCGAGCCCGGCTTGTTGCGCTCCGGCTCGAGTGGGATCGTGTGGGTGACCGGGCTGGTCTCTGTCAGGCCGTAGCCCTGGATCACGTTGCAGCCGACTCGACCCGCGACCTGCTCGGACAGCTCCGGCCCCAACGGCGCGGCGCCGGACATGATCAGCTCCAGCGAGGAGAGGTCGTGGTCGTCGACCGCCGGGTGCTTGGCCAGCGCCAGCGCGATCGGCGGCACGACGAAGATACGGGTCACCCCGTGCTGCGCGATCAACCCGAGGAACTGATCGAGGTCGAAGCGCGGCATGGTGACGATCGTCGCCCCGGCCCGCAGACCGCCGTTCATGATCACCGTCATCCCGTAGATGTGGAAGAAGGGGAGAACGCCGATCAGCGTGTCCTCGGCGCTCGTCTGCATCACCTCTTCGGTCTGGGCGATGTTCGCGACGAGGTTGCGGTGGGTCAGCATCACGCCCTTCGGCAGCCCGGTCGTGCCACTCGAATAGGGCAGCACGGCGAGGTCGCTCTCCGGGTCGACCGCGACCGAAGGGGGCTCACCGTCGCCGGCGAGCAGCTCCGCGAACGGGGTCGCGCCCTCGCCCTCGCCGAGCACGAAGATCTCCTCCACAGGGGTCCCCTCGGTCGCCTCGCGGGCGGAATCGAGGAACGGCGGCACCGTGAGCAGGAACTTGGCGCCTGAGTCCTGCAGCTGGTGACGCAGCTCGGTCGCGGTGTAGAGCGGGTTGACAGTCGTGCACTTGCCGCCGGCCGCGGTGGCGCCGTGGAAGGCGACCGCGTACTCGGGGACGTTCGGCATGTAGACGGCAAGCACATGCCCCTTCTCGAACCCGCGTGCCGCCAGCCCGGCGGCGCAGCTCCGTACCGCCGCGTCGAGTCCCTCGTAGCTCAGCTCCCGGCCGGAGGGCCCGTCGATCAGCGCGGGCTTCTCGCCTCGCTCGGCGGCTCCCCCCAGGACGTACGAGGTGATGTCGACGCTCGGCACCTCCACGGTGCGACGGACACTACCGCCTCGGGCTTGCCCCGGAGGGATGAGCGGAGTATCTTTCCGCCGGCGCTCTGGGGTGGGCGGACGGCCGGCGAGCCCGGCGGCCGCCTCGTGCGCGCCTGTAACGTCTGTGCCCATGGAGTCCGGCGCGATGAGCAGACATTCCGTGCTCGACACGCCGTTGCGCCCGCCGTTTCCCGAGGGAATCGAGGTCGCTCATTTCGCGCTCGGCTGCTTCTGGGGGGCGGAGCGGCTCTTCTGGCGGATCGACGGCGTCTACACGACCGCGGTCGGCTACATGAACGGGACCACGTCCAACCCCACCTACGAGGACGTCTGCTCGGGCCGCACCGGCCACGCGGAGGCGGTGCTGGTCGCCTTCGACCCGCAGCGGGTCTCCTACGCCGACCTGCTCAAGGTCTTCTTCGAGGAGCACGACCCCACCCAGGGGATGCGCCAGGGCAACGACGTCGGCACCCAGTACCGCTCCGGGATCTACTTCTCCGGCGACGCCCAGAAGGAGACCGCCGAGATGGCGCGGCGCTCCTACGACGAGGCGCTGCGCGCCGCCGGACATGCGCCGATCACTACTGAAGTGGAGCCCGCGGGGCCCTTCTACTACGCCGAGGACTACCACCAGCAGTACCTGCACAAGGTCCCGAACGGCTACTGCGGCCTGGCGGGCACCGGCGTCGCCTGCCGCATCCCGGCGACGGCTTCATAGCCCGGCCGCCCGGCGCGGCATTTAGCATCCCGCGCTTCGTGACCCCAAGCCTCGGCTCCTATATCGCCGGCTCCCTGTCGATCGTCGGCATCGTCGCCGCGCTCGGCCTCGGCGCCTTCTGGCTGCGCCGCTGGATAGTGCCCGAGTTCTCCGGCGCGCTCGCTCGCCTCGCGGAGCTGACGATCGGCGTCGCGCTGCTCATCGTCTCGCTGGAGATCCTCGGCACGCTCAGCGTCCTCACCTTCGGCTGGACCGTGTTCGGCTGCATCGCCGCCGGCCTGCTCGCCGCCTGGCTGGGTTGGAGCCGGGCGCCGCGCGACAGGTACGAGATCGCCGCCCCCCGCATGCACAAGCTGGCGATGCTGGTCGCGGTCGGGGTCGCCTCCTGGTGCGTCGCGGAGTGGACCTTCCCGTCACAGCTGGCGCTCGACATCGGCATGTTCGGCGGCGACACCACCTGGTACCACATGCCCTACTCGGCGCGGTTCGCGCAGGACGCCTCGATCGTCCATCTGCACCTCTCCGATCCGCTGCGCCTCGCCGCCTGGTTCTACCCGCAAAGCTCGGAGCTGATCCACGGCGCAGCGATCGTGCTGATGAAGAGCGACTGGCTCTCGCCGCTGATCAACCTGATCTGGCTGATGATCGCGCTGCTCGCCGCCTGGTGCGTGGGCCGCCCCTACAAGGTCGGCCCGGCGACGATGGTCGCTGCGGCGATCCTCCTCTCCTCGGGGGTGATGGTCGAGACGCAGCCCGGCGAAGGGCGCAACGACATCATGGGCTTTGCCTTCCTGATCGCCTTCGCCGCATTCCTGATCAACGGCCACCAGCGCCGGGCGCCGAAGGCGGGGGCCGTGCAGGACACGCCGGAGCCCGGCGCGCCGCTGCTCGACTGGGGGCCGCTGGCGCTGGCCGGGATGGCCGCCGGGCTGGCGATATCGGTGCGGCTGCCGCTGCTCGCGCCGGTCGGCGCGATCGCCGTCGGGATGATCCTGATCAGCGGCAGGGGCCGGCGCCTGGTGACGACCGCCGCGATGGGGATCCCGATGGCGGCGGTCGGCGGCTACTGGTACCTGCGCGCGGCGATCGCCACCGGTGGCAACCCGATCCCGCAGCTCGGCTGGGGGCCGCTCAACCTGCCCCATCCCAACCAGATGCCGCTCGACCCGCGGCCCCGGTTCAGCGTCGCCGACTACCTGTTCGAGCCGACGATCTACCGCAAGTGGTTCTTCCCGCAGCTGGACAACGCCTTCGGGCCGCTTTTCCCGCTGATCCTGATCATGGCCGTGGTCGCCGCGGTCTACATCGCCTTCCGCTCCCGCAACCTGCTCCTGCGCGTGCTGGCGGCCGGTGCGCTGCTCACCGCGGTCGTCTACATCGTCACGCCGCTGACCGCCGCGGGCCAGGAGGGTTCGCCGACCGGCTTCTTCACCAACACGCGCTACCTGATGCCCGGCCTGCTCCTGGCGCTGACCCTGCTGCCGATCGCCCGGCCTTTGCGCGCCCCAAACGGCCGCGCCTACAAGACCCTCGCCTTTCTGACCGCGCTCTACGCGGTGACGGTGCTGGTCACCCCGCGCTGGTTCCCGGAATACCTGGTCGGCACCGTCTTCCTCACCGCGGTGCTGGTCTGGCTGCCGGCCTCGCTTGGCTGGCTGCGCGGCGAGAGGAAGATCGGGCGGGGCGCGGCGGTGGCGGCGGCCGCCGCGGCGCTGCTGCTCGCCGTGGTGCTCGGGCGTGCCCAGGAGGTGCAGTATGCGAAGAGCCACTACACCAATCCGGAGCTGTTCCTTCAGAGCGGCGGGCCGGAGCGCGCCTACGACTTCGCCCGCAAGCGAAGCGACCAGCGGATCGGCATCGCCGGGGCGGGTCAGATCTTCTTCGGCCAGTACGGCTTCTACGGAGCCGACCTCTCCAACCACGTCCAGTACATCGCCGTGCCCGGGCCGGAAGGCCAGCACCGACTTGCCGCCACGTGCAGGACCTTCCGCAAGCGGGTCAACGACGGCGACTACGACTACCTGATCATGAGCCAGCACACGCAGGACTCGCCGGAGGCGCCCTACTCGTACCCGATCTACGCCTGGGTGAAGACGGACCCGGCGCTCGAGCCGGTGCTGGAGGAGGACACCGAGCCGGCGCCCGTCTTCGTCTTCGAGGTGAACGGAAAGCTCGACCCGACCGGCTGCGCTAGTTTGGGCAGCGGCGCATGAGGCTTTTCCGCCGACGCACCGACAAGGACGAAGACGCCCGCCGCCAGATCTTCCGCACCCGCACCGACGAGTGGCAGCAGGTCGGGCTCAGCGAGGAGTTGAACCGGCGCAACATCTATCGCGCGCAGGGAGAGATCCTTGTCTTCCTGCTGCTGGCCGCCGGCGTCATCTTCCTCTTCAGCCAGCGCCAGACGCTGTTCCCCGGCTACGGGACGCCGGTCCGCATCGCGACCGTCGCCGCTCTCCTGATCCTCGGCTGGCTGCTTGCCCGCGCGCTCGGCCAGGGCTTCGGCCCGACCCTCTTCCGGCGCATGGACCCCGGCACGGCCGGCACGGTCGGCTTCGTCATCCGCCTGGTGACGATTGTCGCGGTGACGATCATCGGACTGCGTATTGCCGGAGTGCGGGCCGGCACGCTGGCGGTAGGGGGCGCGTTCACCGCGGTAGTGCTCGGCATCGCGGCACAGCAGCCGCTCGGCAACCTCTTCGCCGGCATCGTCATCCAGGGAACGCGGCCTTTCCGCGTGGGGGAGCGGGTGCGGCTTCTGAGCGGCCTGCTGGGCGGCTCGATCGAGGGCACGGTCAGCTCCCTCGGCCTCTTCTACACGACCTTCGTGGACGGCACGGAGCGCAAGATGGTCCCCAACAGCCAGTTGCTGAACTCCGCGGTTGTCCCCCTGCGCGAAGCGGAGCGGGTTGAGCTGCGCGCCCGCTTCGACGCCGACGTCAGCCCGAGCGAGATACAGGAGCGCCTCGCGAAGAGCATCACCGTGCCCGTGAATCACCCGCCCTACATCTCCCTCGAGGAGATCGACCGCGACGAGGTGGTTCTGCGAATTACCGCCACCCCCACATACTCGGTCGACCGCGCCCACCTCGCCGAGGAGATTCTCTCCGTCACCCGCCGCGGCGGCCACTCGGTCGAGGACCCCGGCGACAACCGCGGCGGCGACGTAACCTAGGCCCCGCCCGCCCCCGTAGCTCAGCGGACAGAGCGTCGGACTTCTAATCCGAGGGTCGTTGGTTCGAATCCAACCGGGGGTGTCTACAAAAGCCCTGCTAACGGGAAATTTTTAGCGAGCTACATCCGTAGTGTAGGCACCGACAGGTGCGCCCCTTGTTGCCGCCCCTCGTGGGCTCACGTGAGTGCACTCCACAGGGCGGCTCGGCTTTCCTCAGAGAAGCCGAAGTCTTCGAATTTTCAATGGGACTTGGCATCCAGAACGTCTGATTTTCGGCTTGCCAATGCGAATCTGCAATTGAGGGCTTGGGTTCCGTCCGACTCCAAGACGATCCTGCGGAGTTCCGATCCAATCGAAAGGAGCGAAGCAGTGACGAAGATCAACGACAAGACCGCAGATGGCCTGATGGAGTTCTGTGGCTTTTTGGTGGACAAGGGCTATGCAGCACCCAAGTCCATGGAGAACTGGCGCACAGCAGTTCGCACGGTCCTTCAGGTCGTCGAAGGAGACGATTTCGGCTCAACAGACTTGAGCGCGATCGACCTCGATGATGTGCTCAATCGCTTCGAGACGCTGACGCGTGGGCGCTACAAGCCCGACAGCGTGAACGCCTACGGGGCGCGGATGAGGGGCGCAATCGAGGCGTATCTCCGGTACGTCGAAGACGGCACGCTTCCTAAGCGCAGGAAGACAAGTCGTGTGGCATCTGGGGCCAAGAAGGAGGAGACGTCTAGGAACGGTGCCGGTGAGAAGCAGCAGCCGGAACCCAGTCTCCAGATGGGGCAGCTCATCGAGTTCCCGTTCCCTCTGCAAGATGGCCAGATGGCTCGCCTGCATCTGCCCAGGCGGCTCCAGGCGAATGACGCGAATCGTCTCAGCGCTTTCTTGCGGACGCTCCAGCTCGAAGGACAAAAGGAGCTACCCGAGCGGACTGGAGAGGAGGAGCAGGCCGAAGCCGCCTAGCCAGCCAGCCTTCTGACCACGAATGCCAATGAGGGGGTGATCCAAGCAATGGCAGCAAATCGACGCAGGATGGGCAGTCGCCGGAAGTCGTCACCGGCGAGGTACCGCAGGGCCGACACTGGGCGTTATACGACGCGCAGGTACGCCGAGCGGCACCCGAAGACGACCGTAAAGGAGAGCAAGTAGACAGTGGCTGTCCGAGTTCTCCTAGAACCGCCGCCGGGTGTTCGCTCGGCGGCGGTTCATGTTATTGGCGCCGCGCCTCCGTTCTGCAGCCCTTGAAGTAGAGCATCAAATTTCCGCGCTATCTCCGACCAGCAATCTTCGTTGAACGTGGTCTGAATCGTGGGCATCCGATGAGATCGTCGCGATTAGAGGTCTGGTCGGCCAGCAAGCGTTTGCCGCCGGAGCTCCTTGCGACGCTTCCCGCCCCTTTGAGTGCCCGGCAGACGAGCTTAGTACAACGCTTGACTTCTACAACATAGACATTATATTCTTTTCAGTGTGAGTTGGGCTGCCGAGAGGACCAGCGAGTTTGACGAGTGGTGGGAAGACCTAGCGGACCAAGAGCAGCGCAAGGTCGTCGCCTCGGTGGAGGCCTTGCAGGAGCTTGGTCCGACCGCGGGCCGGCCGCTCGCCGACACCGTGGAGGGCTCTCGGCATCCGAACATGAAGGAGCTGCGGGTAACCCAAACGATGCGGGTCTTCTTCGCCTTCGATCCTGAACGGACGGCGATTCTCCTGATCGGGGGCGATAAGGCGGGGAAGACGAAGCGCTTCTACAAAAAGATGATTCCGGTCGCTGACCGAATTTATGATCGCCACCTTCGGGAGCTCGCCGAGAACGAGGGCGGCAAGGAGCACAAAGATGCCAAAGATGAAAAGAAAGCCGTTCAGCGAGCTAAGCAAGGAAGTCAGAAAGCGCCCCGGCGCCGCCGCTGAGATCGACGCGCGCAAGCGCGCGATCGTCGCCGCGGTTCGCCTGGCCGAACTGCGGGAGCAGATCGGCAAGACACAGACCGAGCTTGCTGAGATGCTCGGCATGACCCAGGCCAACGTCTCCCGGATCGAGCGTTCGGAGAACCTCTACCTGAGCACGTTGGCCGACTACGTTGGCGCCCTCGGCGGTCACATCGAGGTCAATGCCGTTTTCGACGACGACGTCGTGCCGCTTGGCTTGGTCGAGAAGGACAAGGACACGGTCGCGGCCTGAGCGCTCCGCTGAACTTTGTCCCCGACTCCACCGAACTGAGCCGAACTGCTCAGAATCACCTGGCTCTGCTAGCCGGAATTCGGCTTGCTAGAGCCGTTTGTGGAGACTTCTAATCCGAGGGTCGTTGGTTCGAATCCAACCGGGGGTATGGAGGTGCCGGCCGGGATCAGGCGATCAACAGCCGGTACGCCTGCCGGGCGCGCTCGGCATAGCCAGCGGGGAAGACATCGGTTAGCGCCACGTCCTCGAAGGCCGCTAGAGGCTCGATGTCCTGCAGCCATCTCTTCTCGCTGGTGCGTAGGCGCTCTTTGTCCGCAAGGGCCCGCGGGTCGTGGACGAAGTTCAGGAGGCGAATCAGGTCCTGGCGGTCGGAGTCGAGTCTGTCCCGCCGCTCGGCGACAGCCCGAGCCTTGATGAGGATCGCACCGAGCAAGTTAGGGCGTCGGAGCTCGACCGGCGGGCTCCCGTCGAGGGAGACGCGAACAACCTCGGTCCTGGACAGGGCTTGGCTGCCGCCGGGGACCTGGAAGGTCGTGTACTTGCCGAGCGTCGTGGGGTCGCGGCGGACACCCTCAGAGCCCACGACCTCAACGACCTCACCCTCGACCTCGAACCGGTAGCCGAGATTCTCGTCACTGACTGGCGGCACCGTCATCTCTCCGCCACGTTCGATCAGGATCTTGGCGATCCGCGCCGTCTCCGGCGGGCGGCGGCGAGAGTCCCCGAGAACGTCGATGTCGGCCGTCGGCCGTGATCCGGCGCCACGTTCGAAGGCATGGAGCTGCACCATCAACCCACCGATAAGGCTCCAGTGCTCCTCGGCTCCGAAACTCTCGGCGAGCTCGAGCGTCTTCGCCCATAGCTTCTTCGCGGCGGGGTTCGCCGGGCTGATGCTGATGACGTCGTTTTCCGAGGTCATGCCTGGGGCTCCCGTCGATCGGTCCGCATGGCGTGGTCCCGGTCGAGCTCGCGAAGCGCTGCACGGCCCACCCGTGCCGAGCGTGGGTCCGGATCCTCGGACAAGTCGAGGGCCACCGCGGCGAGCGGCGCGATCGATCTGCCGGCAAGGAAGCGCCAACTCTCGTTCGGTACGAGTCTCAGGCGGACGCTGCCCGCCGCGCCGGCCGGCGAGAGAGCGTGCGAGGATATGAATCTCTCGAGGGTGCTGGCTCGCAGGTAGCCGTCGACCTCTTGGCCCGAGACCAGATCGAGGCCATGCTCGGCGGCAGCGCTGACCCCTGACCTGACCAGCTCCGGATCCTTGAGGAGGTAGTCGATCTCGCCCGGGTGGGCGTCGAGGAAACGCATTTCGGCCCGTCGAAAAAGCCGGGGGCCGAGCCTCTCGAGTCCCTCCAGTCTCAGCGCTCGACGCAGTCTCGAGCTAACGCTTGGATCGATTCCCTCAACGCCCTTGTCGGAAGCGAGGAAGAGTAGGGCCCAGGCATTGTGTGGCGCGAATGGCCGACCGTTTGAGATCTCCCGGCGCCGGCGTGCTTCAACCGCCGCTCGCTCAACCAGCCAGCGACCGCCGATCTTCAACGCCGGCAACTGCCCTCGGGAAATCAAGGCCCGAACGCGGTTGGGGCTCAACCCGAGGATGTTCGCCGCCTCGGGAACGGCAAGCTGATCGCTCATTGACGAAACTATAGCGATTCCACCATACTTCTAACAACTATACTGTTATCGTTTTACCGCGCCAGCGAAAAGGCCTCCGACGCCGACCTACTGGACTTTGTCCCGAACTTTGTCCCCGACTCCGCCGAACTGAGCCGATCCGCTCAGAATCAACTCGCTCTGTTGGCCGGAATTCGGCTTGGTAGAGCCGTTTGGGGAGACTTCTAATCCGAGGGTCGCTGGTTCGAATCCAGCCGGGGGTGCTGAATGCCGCGCACAGGCGGTCGCGCGTCTTGCCGTGAGCCGATCGGCCTTCGGCGTCCGGCATTTGCCGGAGAACCGGTGCACTTTGACGGCGGTCCAGAGGCGCAGATCAGCTCGATCCGTTGTCGGGCCGCCGCCAGCGTGCTTGTTCCTACGGTCGGTTGCCGGGGCCGCCCTGGCTCTTGCACGAGGCCGGGCGGTCTGCGTTCGGGCCGGTGCACTGACCGCTCTTGCCGGCACCGTTGCCCCCGTTCGTCGGAGGCGAAGGACTCCCGGTAGCTACGGGCGCCGCTGTCACCGCAAGAGCACCTGTCGCCAACAGCGCGGCCGCGACTTTGCGCATGCGCATCATCTTGTCTCCTTCCAAAATAGGCGACGGTGCCACACAGGTTTCGCCAGCCACGTCGCCTAAAGGTGCACTGGACTCACTCACGCTACCCGGCTTTGGCGTTCTTGCAACAACTTGTGCGAATTTTGGAGTCGCGCCAAGCCTCTCGAGGCGCATGGTCGATTCTTCGCAGTCGGCCGATTTCGACCTCGTCCACCGAGAGCCGGCCGACCTTCGCGTGCCCGACCGCGAGTCGGCCGACGCTGAGGCGGCCGATCGCGAAGCCGCCGACGGCCGCGGCGCCGACCGCAACGCCCCGAGCGCGATCGCGGCCGCCGTGTCGCGGCGTCGCGTCACCTACCGCGCGGGCCATCCGCCGGAGCATCCTCGTCGGTCGAGAGAGAGAGAGAGAGAGAGAGAGAGACTGCCCGTGCCCGGGTCAGCGGCGACGCAAGCTGGAACTGGTGTCCAAGCATTGGGCCTGGACTCTCACCAGAACCTCGGTGGTCGCCGGAGAGTCGATCTCCCAAATCGAAGCGCGACCCGCAAGCGGGAAGGCGCGGAACAGGGATAGGCCGGTCCCGGGCGGGAAGGCGTAGCCGGCTCCCAGTGAGATAGAGCCCTTCGGGCAGCTGGCCTTCACTCGGTTGATGCCCGGTTCGACAGGCCCGCTGAACACGGGAAGGTTGATCTTGATCCGGACGCGGCGCGTCGCCGAAAGTGAGCTTCGGTGACCCGTCGGACCTGATGTCGCCACCGGCTTCAGGCAGCGCGCGCTCACGCGTATGTCATATCCGTCGAGGCGTGCCCCTTCGGCCCTGACTTGAGCCCGCTCGCCCCGTTTCGTCCGGCTGATCCAGAACTTGCTGACACTGAACGGGATTCCGGTTTCCCGGACTGAGGCCGCAGCGATCTGCTGCTTGGCGGGAGCATCGTCCGAGGGGCGGATCTCGATGCCGGGTCCCACCACTAGCTGGCGTTTCGGGCAGATCGGTGTGCTGACGATTCGCGGACGACGCGCAAGTTTTTTCGGCTTGAACTTCGATTTGATCAGGATGGGGCGGCCCAGCCTCAGCGGCCCACCCACCCTCGGCGGCGGGATCCTCAGGCAGGTGATGCGCACCCGCACTTCGGCGGCTTGGCTTCTGCCCCGGTTGTCGAACGAGAAAATTCGCTGCCTGGCATTTGCGCCGGGGATGTTGGCGCGGACTCTCATAAGCGCGGGATTGGAGAGGATCGTGCCGCCGACCTCTACCCAGCCACGCGGACAGGTAACCGTGAAGGACAGGATTCCGCCTGCGGGCGCAATTCGCTTGGCGAACACGAAGCGCTTCTGCGCACCCTGCGCGCTTTCCGGGCCGACAACGCCTGTCGCGACGACGCCGATCAGCACGGCGCAGAGAAGCAACGCGGGTTTGCGATGTCTATTGATTACGGGCGGCCCTCTGGTTGCGACTCTATGGGACGACTCGTGCGGAGTCAATCGGTGTCTATGGCGAAGATCTTCGGCGAGCTGCCTCAGGTTCGTGGCGGCTCAGCATCAATCGGTCCGCACACGTGTTTTACAAGTGCAATGAGGCACGAGCGCCGCACAGACGTAGCACTCGCCCTTTTGGCCGGTGCCTCGATCGCTGGGATTTTCTGGATCGGGAGGGCTGCCTAGCCTCGCGATTCAAGCGCTCTGGGGTACGTCGCGACGATTGGGGGGAGAGAGTCGTCGCGTACGCGCAGTCGGCCGATCTCGACGTCGTCCACCGAGATTGGCCGACTTTCGCGTGGCCGATCGCGAGCCCGGACGAGGCCGGGGCCTGCTCGGCCGGTAAATTGGATCCGGCGCGGTGGGCGTAGCTCAGTTGGTAGAGCTCCTGGTTGTGGTCCAGGTGGTCGCGGGTTCGAGTCCCGTCGCTCACCCTCAATAGCCACGCGGAATCCCGCATCTTCGCGGGGCCTGCGCGGCTTCCGAGGTACTACGAGGGGTACTCCCCGCCCACCCCTTTCGCGTCGATATGGGAACCCGCGACTGGGCCCCATACCGCTCGCACGCACAGGCCTGAGCGGTTTCCCGTAGGCTGCGGGCCGCCATCTACCGGGAGGCTCCGATGAAGCGATCGCTTGCTCTGGCAGTCGGGCTGCTGCTACTCATCCCGGCCACGGCGCAATCCGAAGTCGCTCAGGCATCCCAGCGCCCGCCAGGCGTCACCCCGAAGACCGCCAAGCACTACAGCCTCGTGCTGCTGCGCCGCTCGGCGGGATGGCGATACCGGGATGCGGGCTACGTCGACTGCCGCCGCGGGAAGATCAACCGGATCACCTGGGTCTGCCGGGTCGCTTGGGTTCGAGGCAAACGATGCCTGCGGGGCCGAGTGCGGGTCGCGGGCCTGATCTACGAAGGCCGGTCGAGCTACAACGCGAGCTTCCAGGGGCGCAGGTACCGCTGCCGGGGCGTCCGGGGCTAGAACTGAAACGACCCGCAGCCCGGCGGCTCACGGGGTGCTCCGCACAAACTCCGCGCGGGGCAGTCCAGCGGGTCCGGGCAAGCGGAACTCGGAGCCTCGACGGCTATGGGTCCGAGCCTCGGGTACTACCCGGGGGTCCTGAGACGCGCCCCTGAAGCCTCCTTCGTGGTACGAACTCCTCGATGACGATCTTCGGCACGCCGCTGTCCGAGTTGACGCTGGATGCGCTCCAGGAGTTCCTCGGAGCGGCCGAGGATGAGCCGCTCCTCTGGGAAGCGAAGGGCACGACCCTGCAGACCCGGGCGGTGCGTCGCGCTGCCTGCGGCTTTGCCAATGGGGTCGACCCGGGGTACCTGCTCCTAGGTGCCAGCGCGACTGAAGGCGGTTGGGCGCTGGACGGAGTTGAGTTTCCAGACGAGCCACCGGTTTGGCTCTCAAAAGTGCTCCGGGGCGGGCTTCAGCCCGTTCCGACCTTCGACGTGAGTCCGCTTGCGGTCGACGACAAGAAGGACGTCGCCGTCGTACGCATTCAGCCGGTTGCGACACCGCCATGCTTCGACCGGGGGACAATCTTCGAGCGGCTGCCCGGAGAAACCGTGCGGGTCAAGGACCCGATGCGCCTATCGGAGCTTTATGCCCGTGGAGATGTTGCCCGACGGAACGCATCGCTAGCGGCCGACGAAGCAGCGGACACGTTGGCCGGCGATCGTGGTCTTCCCGGATTCGACCCAGGACGGATGCGATTCGCTCTCGCCCTTGCTGCCACCGGCCACCCCCCAGATATTGGCTCGCGCCTCTTCTCCGAAGTGTTCGAGCGATCACTGACGAACTCCGCTCGCGATTGGCTTGTCCCTCCGAAAGGGACCCCTGCGCCTTTCACGGCAAGGGTCTCGCATGGCTTTACTCAGAGTTCGAGATACGTGGATGCCGTGAACCCTCAGTCCGCTGCGGGCGAGCAGTACTGGCACGTGCGCGCGATCTGGAACGGCGTCGTCGTCGTTCACTTTCTGCACGAGGACCACTACCTTCCAACCGGCCGGTTAGCCGAAGGCCCCATTCGAGATGCGTGGAATGCCGCCTCAGAATTACTCGATGCGCTCGGTGGCTACGGTCCCACGCACATGGCTCTCAGACTCGACACTGCGCTGCCGTCGAAAGTCAGCGAGAGACGGCAAGTCAAGGTCGCTCGCGGACCGCTCGAAGATCCAGCGTCCGATGAGCTGTTGAGCAGCGTTGAGCGCGAACTCCGGCGCGCATTCGGGGACGCCGCATACGAAGTCCCTGACGATCTGCCCGCACAAGACGCGACCGAGGACTGAGCGCCTGAAGCGTCTGTGTCGCCCCTGCCGGCTCCCGCTGTCCTGCCCTTCGGGTCATGCTTTGAGGCTGTGCAGCGCTTCAGGAGCACGGCTACCAGGTCGCTGCTCACGTGTCTCTGTGTCCCTCTACTGGAGAGTCGCGTTCTGGCCCCGGCCGCCCAGCGATCTCCCCGATGCTGGCGGTCTGTGAGGTCCGCTGTATCACCTACTCTGAAGCCACCATGCCAGCTCAAACAGGTCAACGAGGTCGATCCACCACGGGCTTCTATCCAGGCCAAGGCTCTTCGCGTCCGACCAGGCGCAGGAAAAAGCGCACGCCTCGTCCGAGAGTTGTTGCAGTTCCAGACCCCCGCGGCGGCGCAACGACCGGACGGAGGACTACGCGGCCTGCAGGAGGTTCGCGTACACCTTCGCCGCGAGTCGCTGCGACCCCCGATCCTCGAGGAGGGGCAACAACTGGGCCTAGGTCAACGAGACCGGTCGGAGGTCCCCACGTCGGGAATGCCACGCTTGCCGAGATGCTTGAGTCCATCGGCGTCGAGGCTTCCGAGCCCAGGATCATCCTGGATCCGCGGAGAAGGCGACGCCTGCGCCGCACGCTGCTTCAGCTCCGGGGTTCTTAGTAACTGCAGACGTAGCGGAGGGGCGCTTCGGTAGCTGAAGCGTCCGTGAAGTATCTGGTGCCTTCGGGTTCAGCTCAAGGGGCTACGCGGCAGGCTGTCTCCTGTGGCCGCTCAGCGCTTCAGGCACACGGCTGCCGGGCGGTTGCTCCTGCGACTCCGTTTGATCTCCGAGGGGGTGATCGTCTGTGTGTCCAAAGGGCGGGCGGACACTTTCTGTTGCGTCTTCCGCGACCGAGCGAGATGGGATAATGGACTCTGGTGTTCGAGGTGCGAGCTGCCCTTCGAACAGCCACCGGGTCGCAAGCTCGGACTCACACATGGCCGCGGAGTTCGCGGCGCTGAGTCAGACCAGGGCGACAGGCAATTGACCAAACCGAAGGGCGGCCAGGTGTGTAGAGAGGAATCCCAAAGAGGTGCGGAGGTCGTCACTTGGGGGCGTAGCTAATGGCCCGCAAGAGACTGCCCACAGTCGGTGTCCGGGATCTCGGGACGTCGCGACTCACCCCCCAGGTCCGCCGCATCCTGAAGCGGAGGGCCAGGGGCGATGCACGTCGCGAGGCCGCCCCCGCCATCCATGCCGCCAGGCAGGGAGTGCAGGCGGTCAACCGCGGCTACCGCGAGGAGAAGCAGTCCATCCGCGGCGCGACGAGCATGGCGCAGGGCACCCTTGCCGAAGCTCTGGGCAGCCTGCCGTCTTCGGGGCTGAAGGGCGGGGCGAGGAAGCAGGTGGCAGCGGAGTTGAAGTCCCGCTCCCGGGACGTGAGCCGCTCCATCCCGTTCCTGCTTGCTGACGCTGCCTCCCAGCGGCGGGAGGACGTGACCGCGGCTCGCCAGGACCTCATCAACGCGCGGGCGGGTCGAGCCACCGACGAGGCGACCACCTTTAACCAGCTCTTGAAAGAGGCGCGCGGCAAGGGCGAGACAGAAGTGAAGGCCCGTCGCAAGGACGGCAAGAGCGAGTTGTCCGACGCCGACAAGCGCAGACTCCGGAATGCCTCGATCGCAGTGAAGCAGGAACTCACCGAGTGGGCCAAGGATCCCGGCTTGCGACGGGCGAACCCTCTGAAAAGCTCAGCCGACTGGAGGAAATTCGCCACAGGCCTCGACTCTGAGTACGCTGGCTTTGATCTGGCCGACGCGATGGATGCAATCCGCCGTCTTCGCCGCGGCAAGAAGAGCCTCCAGCCTCCAAAGGGCGGGACCAGGCGTGTCCAGCCGTGGGAGAAGGCCGGTAGACCGTTCAGCGCCGGGTGACCCCCCGTGCCCGGCCCTCTCGGTGAAGCATCAACCCCTCGGGTTCGACCCCGCAAGGCACGTCGACTCCGCAAGCGCGAGTACGGGCGGACGCTCGACCGCCAACGTGAGTACGAGGAGAAGCAGCGGTCAACCAAGCGGGCGCTAAAAAAGCTCGCCACCCATCTTCGCTCCGTCCAGGGCGACAACCCCCTCCTCGACGTCGACGCCGAACGGGCATCCAAGGCAGCGGAGAAGAGCCAGGAACTGAGCGCCAAGAGCGAAGCCCTGAAGTCCTACAGCCGCTCCAAGGACGCACCGTCGACCCGCGAAGTGCTGGAGATCGCATCTCTCGGCGTGCCGGGACTGGGCGTCGTCGGGGCAGGAGCGAAGGGCGCTCGTCTCGCCTCGGCCGCGGCAAAGGCAATCCGCGCCTCCGAGAAGGCGGCTCCGAAGGCTGCCCGTGCCGCCAAGGGTGCCGAGAACATCCGCAAGGCGAAGTCCAAGGCCGTATTCCGCGGCGGCAAGGCCAAGCGCATCGAAGACGTGAAGGTCCGCCCCCGCTCCAAGGCACGTCGCACCGCCTCCAAGGCAGCGAAGACCAGAACCGGCCGAGCGGTCGGCAAGGGCGCGAAGACGGCCGGCCGGGTCGCCACCTTCCCGGTTCGCCGCCCGAAGACCACTCTCGCCGGCGGGCCGATAGCCGCTCAGGTTCCGGCGGCGGCGTTCTCCGGGGATCCGGCAGAGTTGAAGAAGGGGCTGGAAGGCACCGGCACCCTCGCGGCGGCCCTCAGCAAGATCGGCGAATCGGCTGCTTCGGTCACGCCGGGCAAGATCCCGTCGAACCTCGCCAAGGACGCGCTGAATCTTCCGGCCGTCGCGCTGCCCTCCGTCTATCTGACGGGCGCAGCGGGCTTCGAGGCTGCCAAGGGCGATACCTCCCGAGCAAAGGAGATGCTGCGCGAATATGAGAAAGCGGGGCTGCTCCCGGCGCTTGTCCGTGGCGATCTGAAGGGCGCGGGCGAGGCCTTCGAGAACCACCCGCTCTACACGGGCCTGGAAGCCAGCGGCGCCGCATCGGTCGTCGGCCGAGCCGCAGGGGCCGCAGCACGGGCCGGAACCAGGGGCAGGGTCGGAGGCACCGCACGCCCGGATATGAAAATCCAGGGCTACGAGAACCTTCGGGAGACGGGACGCCGCTACTCCCCCGACCTGATCCGCCAGGGAGTCCAGCGCGGCGGGGAGGCAATGAAGCGGCGGCGCGGCAGGGATCCGTTCATCGCCTCCGAGCGCAAGGCGAAGCGGATGATCGACGAGCGGGCCGACCGCTTCGCCTATGAGCGCGAGGTCGTGCGGCGCATGAACCGCGACACGGTGGTGCAGGCGGTCGAAAAGCACCGCCCCGGTGGTCGAGGCAGGGCAGCGGCTCGCAAGATGGCGACGCTCACCGACAATCCGACCGCCGGTGTCGTTTCCTTGGCGGTGCAGCGCTTCATACGCAAGCCCGAGACGTTCGGCGATGACCTCCGCACCTACCGCGAGCAGCTCATCCAGGCGCAGAAGTCGGGCGAACTGACCCGCTCCGAGCGCAAGGCCAACCAGGAACTCGTCAAGCGGGTCGACCGGGCCATCGAGGCGGGCGACCCCGAGACTGCCTTCGAGGCGGCCCAGGGTTTCATCCAGCACCATGCCGACTCCGTGGACGAACTCATCAGCCGCGGCCTGCTCGACGTTGCACAGGCAAAGAAAGCGGCTGCGATTCCCTTTGCGAAGACGTTCATGGGCGCGGGTTTCGGCCGTCCTCGCAAGAGAGACGGCGAGGAAGGTAGCGACCAGCGGCAACTGCTCGACCGCGACGGCGACCCGCTGCCGCTTCACAAGGTCGAGGCCGAAATGCTGCGCCAGGGTGTCGAGCCACCGGGCTTCGTCACCCACCGCCCCGGCAGCCGAGGAGGCGGGAGCTTCTACCGCAGCTTCTTTCCCGAGCGCCAGCGGATGCCGAACCAGAAGCGCACCGGCGAAGCGGCGTCCCGAGGCACCTTCGATGCCTCTTACGACGCTCTGGTCGAGCAAGCGGCCCGGACCCGCTCCATCGCGGACGGGGCGATCGGTTTCGACGAGTTCGTGAAGCGGTTCGGCAAGGAACCGCCCCGAGGCGTGAAGAACTTCAACGACGCTTGGCGGGTTCTGCGCGACCCCGAGGATTTCGGCGTCAACCTCCCCGATGGAGTCGAGTTCGTCCCGTTCCGTACCCAGCCCTTCGCCGCCCTGAAACGGGAAACGCAGGCAGCCCTTGAACACCAGGGCAGGCTTGACCCGGAGCAGGAGCGGTTGCTCGAGCAGCTTCCGTCCCGTGCTCTTGTGGAGGCGCAGCGAGACGGTCCCGGTCCGGTGGTGCTCATGCCCCGCACCCTCATCAAACGGATGGAGGCGCACCACGCGCAAC
>Ga0299914_10000036_pt1 | contig 88801 bp, 74 predicted proteins | sample RVTome_10_FD_201361 | JGI IMG/M metagenome (GOLD analysis project Ga0299914, IMG submission 201361) | Soil microbial communities from uranium-contaminated site in the Upper Colorado River Basin, Wyoming, United States - RVT153D57 (version 2) ... | reverse complement strand
CCATGCATTTGCTTTCGCCCTCGCTGTCCGCATCAAGCATGTACAAGGCCCGGCCTTCCTGGTCGGCGAGATACTCACCATGCTCGGGAGACTCCTCGACGGTCAGCGCGACGCTCTCGGTGGCAGCCTGCCCGCTTTCCGTGGTCGCGGCGGTCTGTGTCTGTGTAGCACTTTCAGTTTCGGTTTCGGGCTGCGCAGCGCTGTCGTTCGCTGCCTGCTGATCGGACTCGGTGTTCGTACCGTTCTCGCACGCCACCAGCCCCAGCGCGGCGAACAAGGCAAACGGCACAAGAAGTCGTAGGTTTTGCATGGCTCCTCCTCCAGATGTCATAAATCCGGCCGGCGTATGCCGGCAGACACCTGACCTGAGGTTCGCTCGCCCTTCTCGCAAGGCAGCGGTGAAATCTTTTCTCCGTCCGTGGTGTCATACGTAAGGCATGCGCGTGTAGCGGCTGCGCTCGGCGACATATAATCCGGGAAACCCGAACCGGTCCTTGTCATGCTGTTCAGCAACAAACGTGAAGATGTGCGCCGCCAGTTCGTACAGGCCTGGCGCAAGGTGCGCGAAGGCAGGCCGGTAACGGCGCTGGAAGACCAGATCGCGAGCGTCGTCGCCGAGCATCCGGAGTATCACGCACTGCTTGAGAAGGGAGAGGATGCAGTTGATCGGGAATGGACGCCGGAACAGGGCGAGACGAATCCGTTCCTGCATCTCGGCATGCATATTGCGATCCGCGAACAGCTCTCGACGGACCGGCCGCCCGGCATACGCGCCGCCCACGCGCAACTCGTGAAAGAACTCGGCGACCCGCATGCAGCCGAACACGAGATGCTGGAATGCCTGGGCTTGACGCTGTGGGAAGCCCAGCGTCATGGACGGATGCCCGATGAGAAGGCTTACCTGAAGTGCGTCATCGAGCGCGCGCGCAAGCCGTAATGCGAAACGAACCTGGGGGAACGGCGTGAGTGCAGATAAACGTTTTCCGGTAACCGGTGCGGGCCTTGGCCTGCGCCGCGCCATCATGAAACCGCTGACCGAAAATGCTTCCCTGCAACCGGATTTCATGGAAGTTGCGCCGGAAAACTGGATGCGGCTGGGCGGCCGTCTCGGCCGGCAGTTCCGCGCGTTCACCGAACGTCATCCCTTCGTCTGCCACGGGCTGTCGCTGTCGCTCGGCGGCCCCGCGCCGCTCGACGAGGATTTCGTGCGCGAGGTCGGCATTTTTCTCGATGCGCACGGTATCCGCGCCTATACCGAGCACTTGAGCTACTGCTCGGATGACGGTCACCTCTACGATTTGATGCCGATTCCCTTCACGGAAGAAGCCGTCGATTACGTCGCTGCGCGTATCCGCCGCGTGCAGGAGATCCTCGAACGCCGCATCGCGATCGAGAACGTCTCCTACTACGCGGCGCCCGGCGCGAAGATGACGGAAATCGAATTCGTGAATGCGGTGCTCGACAAGGCCGACTGCGACCTCTTGCTGGACGTGAACAACATCTACGTCAACAGCATCAATCATCGCTACGACGCGCACGAATTCCTGCGCGCCCTGCCCGCCGATCACGTCGCGTATTTCCACGTCGCCGGACACTACGAAGAGGCCGAGGACCTGCGCGTGGATACGCACGGTTCGGACGTCATCGACCCTGTCTGGAAACTTCTCGATGCGGCGTACGAGCATTGCGGCGTCGTGCCTACCTTGCTGGAGCGTGACTTCAACATCCCGCCGCTGCCGCAGCTGTTCACGGAAATCGACCGGATACGCGAATCGCAGGCAAAGCATGCGGCCCGCAATGCACAGGTGATGCATGGCTGAAAAACCGTTTCGCGACATGCAGTACGCGTTCGCCGCGCACCTGCGGCAGCCCGAACTGTTCCCGCCGCCGGTGGATATCGAAGACCGCCGCATGGCGATCTACCGCGAGCTGTTCTTCAACAACATCCAGTCGCTGCTCGCCGGAACCTTCCCCGTGCTGCACCGGATACTCGGTGAAGATCGCTGGAAGAAACTGGTCCGTGCGTTCTACCACCGGCATGTTTCGCACACGCCGCTGTTCATGGAAGTACCGCAGGAGTTTCTCGCCTGGCTTTCCGAGGAGTTCGAGAATGACGGTTCATGGCCGGCATTCATCCAGGAACTCGCACACTACGAGTGGGTGGAGCTGGCGGTGTCGGTGGACCAGCGCGAAATCGATACGGAAGATTTCGATGCCAACGGGAATTTTCTCGACGGCGTGCCGGTCATCTCTCCCGTAGCCTGGCCCCTGGCTTATGGCTTTCCCGTACATCGCATCGGTCCGGACTTCCAGCCGGAAACGCCAGGCGAACAACCGACGTTCCTGGTCGTTTACCGCAAGCGCAATGACGACGTCGGATTCACGGAGATCAACGCCGTCACGGCAAGGTTGCTGGAACTGCTGCAGCAGGGTGCTGGAGAAACGGGACGTGAACTGCTGTCGCGCATCGCCGGGGAGATCGGACATCCCGATCCGCAGCGGGTCATCGACAGCGGCGTGGAAATTCTCGAGAACCTGAAAAAGCAGGACATCATCCTGGGCATCCGCCGCTGACCGGCTTCTTCCGGCAGTCGCTGAAATCACAAGGGGCACAACAAGAAATGAACACATTCATCAAATGGGGAAATCGCACGCAGGAACTCCTGGACGCGTCGCGCAAGGCCGACTTCCTGGGCCCGCTGGCGCTGCGCCTGTACCTGGTACCGGTCTTCTGGATCGCGGGCATGAACAAGATCGGCGGATTCGACAACGTCGTCGCATGGTTCGGCAATTCCGAGTGGGGTCTCGGCTTGCCGTTCCCCGTTGTCATGGCATCACTCGCCATTGCCGCGGAACTCGGCGGCAGCATCGCGCTGCTGTTCGGATTCCTGACACGCTGGGCGAGCATTCCGCTCATGATCACGATGCTGGTCGCCGCGTTCGGCGTGCACTGGCCGAATGGCTGGCAGGCCGTGGCCGATCCGAACAGCCCGTTCCCGCCTGCGGATATTGCCGGCACCACCGAACGGCTGGGCCGCGCACGGGACATCCTGCAAGAACACGGCAACTACGAATGGCTGACGGAAAACGGAAACTTCGTGATTTCCAACAATGGCATCGAATGGGCAGCAACGTATTTCGTGATGCTGCTCGCGCTGTTCTTCATCGGTGGCGGACGTTATCTCAGTGTCGATTACTGGATCGCAAAATACGTGCGCGACGCGAAAGGCACGAAGTAGGAAGTGAAAGCCCGGCACCCGCCGGGCTTTCAGCTTGAGTCATAGGCTTGCCGTCAAACGTTATCGCTCGTTGCGCGCGAAGCCGCGCATTCCCACCGCAAGCAACAGCAGCAACACGAGTTCAAGGCCATTGCCGCCGCCCTGTTCCAGCAGGCGCACATTCGGTGCCGCCGCCGCCTCCGGCTCGCCCGCGATGCCCACCAACCGGTGACGAACCTCCAGCGCCAGCGTGCGCTTCGGAAAATACCGGTGCGGACGGACGGTGAACGAGATCCACTCCGGCAGCCCGAACGGCTCCTGGCTCACCTCCCAGGTCAGGCGCTGGCCGGCGCGTTGCGGTGCGCCGTCGGCGGACACCAGCTCCACGAACGGCGGCAGTTCCAGTTCGAGAAAATAGTCGCGGACTTCGCCCGACTGCGAGTTGCCGTCAATGCGAATGGTGTAGGTGACCGGCTCGTCGCGCATCACTTCTTCCACACTCGCGAGCACGCGCACATCGTCCCGGAATCGCTCCATGAACACCGGCACGTTGCCGATGTTGCCGATCCGGCTGCCGTTGTCGCCGACCGAGACGAGTCCGTAGGCAATCTCGTGATGTTCCAGCGGCACGTCCCAGGCGAAACGCACGGCGTACGGGACGCCATGCTCGACCGACGCCGGGCCTGTCGCGTTGACGTGCAGGCTGCCGCCGCCCTGGAGGTGACCGGTATACACCGGCTGCTTGAATGTCGCGCCCGGCTCGGACAGGAAGTTATGCACGAGCACCCAGTAATCGCCCGGTTCCAGATCGTACGCCATGCAGAGCTCGGAACCCGAAAACGAACCGTCGACGCAGACCAAATCGTTTTCCAGCTCGGATTGCGACGGTGCGCCGTCGCCGTCCGTGTCGCGGCCGATGAACAGGTCCACGTCCGCGCCGACGTCTCTTGTTTCGGCAAACAGCACGTCCTCGTTATCGGTAACGGTGAACAGCTTCCAGAAGGTGTTGCCGTCCGGATTGTCGAGCGGTTCGTCCGGGGTCTCGTCCGCCATGAGTTCGACGTCGTGCGCCGTCCCCTTCACCGCACGCGCGCCGATGTCGAGCGCGTCCGAGGCGCGGCTGTACATGCCGTCGATAAGCTGCGTGTCCCGGGTGCGCTGCGCGAACACGAACTTCGCGCCGGGGAACACGGCGGTCGCCATGCTGGCCGCGATCGGCAAATGATGCTCCGGCACGCCGGCAGTTGCAGGCTGGAGGCGCACTTCGCCCATCACCCAGCGGGCCACCGCCACGTCCGTCGTCAGCCGCAGGCGAACGGCCAATTCCACAGTCTCGCCCGCCGCCACTGTAAATGCCTCCGGTTCAACGGTGACAGCAACGTCGGGGTCGGCAATCGTCGCCGCCACCGTCCAGCTCCCGGGCGTTACCGCGCGGAAGCGCCGCGTCCACTGGCATTCGACCAGACAATCGTCCTGTGCCAGCGCCGGCAGGTTCAGCGCCGCCGGATCGCCGCCCTGATTGGGGTCCGCGGCAAGGTATTCGGCTTCGGTAACGTCCATCACCAGCGCGGCGTTCGCAGCCGCCGGAATGTCGATGCGACCCGCGCCCTGGTCGAACGGCAGGGACGGTTCGCCGAGGTCGTTGCGTGTGTCGGCAACCGACGTCAGCATCAATGCCGACTGCGCCTCGGCCGGCGTCCAGCCGGGATGCACCGCGGCCAGCAGCGTAAGCGCGCCCGCGACGTGCGGACTCGCCATGGAGGTGCCGTCGAGCATCGTGAACGGCATTTCGACCGGTTCGGAACTGAAGCGCTGGTCTTCGGTAAACGCGCCATAGACGCCGACACCGGGCGCGGCGACGTTCGGCGTCAGCATGTCCGGATAGGGAAACGACGGTCCGCGTGAGCTGAAAATACCTGCGCGATCAGCGACATCGGGATCGGTGCCGACGACCGTCGCGGAAATCTCAGCGGTATGGCCCGCTCCGGCATTGAGCCACGCCAGCAGCGCCGCGCCGTCGGCACGATCCAGATGTATCGCCGGCAGCGTGTGAAAATCCGCGACGACATCGTCCGCCACCGCATCCACGTTCACCAGCACCATGCCAGCCGCTCCGCCCGCGAGTACGTTGGCGCCCTTGGCCACGCGCGCATTCTCGCCGCGCTCGCACACCACTATCTCGCCGGCAAACGTGCCCGCGGCGAACGGCGTCAGGCACAGTGCGTCGCCGTGGTCGGCGGCACGCACGATGGCTCCCGCAATGCCGGCCGTCACGCCCTTGCCGGTCAGGGTGACTGGCGGTGCGCCGCCGCCGCCGAAGTTGGCGAGCGTGATGTCGCTGAAGGCGCGGTCGTGCGTGTATGCGGCCACGCTGGTCAACCAGGGCGCAGTGGCCGGCGAACCGACGGTGCGCCACTGCGGACCTTCGTTGCCGGCGGACGTGGCGACATGAATGCCCGCGGCGCGCGCACTCAGGAACGCCACGCCGTCGATCGAAAACCATGGATCTTCCGGAAACCCGCCGACGGAATAGTTCAGCACGTCAATGCCGTTTTCGATGGCGTGTTCGACAGCCGCCACGGTAAGCGTTGTATCGCAGCCGAAGCCGAGCTCGCCCTGATGGCATATCTGGTACGACACAATGTTGGCGTGCGGCGCCACGCCGCTGATTTCCGGGAACTCGTATTCGCCGGGCGTACCGGTGTTGCTGTAGGCCGGCACGTTATGCAGCACGTTACCCGCCGCAGTACTCGCGACGTGCGTGCCATGCCCCTCGTAGTCCAGGCCATAAGGCGGTGCGGCGGCGCCGAAGGTGTCGGTGATTTCCGGATACGAGACGATGCCGATCAGCTTGTCGTTGCAGTAATGCGCGGCTGCCGGCAGCGCGCAGTCGCCGAGATAAATACCGGCGCCGAGCGGATTCACATGGTCATGACCGTCATCGCCGACATCCGCAAACGACGGATGTTCCGGGCGGATGCCCGTGTCGATCACGCCGACGATCATGCCCTCGCCCTGCGTCGCGGGCAGTCCGGCCGCGGCGGTACCGTTCCACATCGCCGGCGCGCCGACGTGCGTGGGTCCGCGGTCCGTCTGCGGAAAGTGCCGCAGCACCGGATGCACGGCGGCCACTCCCGGCAGCTCGCGCATTGCCTTTGCTTCGGATGGCGACAGCGGCATCACCAGCGCGTTGGCCGCGAGCTGGTATTCGCGCGTCACGACCGGCGTGCGGCCGATCTTCGCCGCCGCAGCGCGCACGAAACCCGCCTGCCGCGCCTTGAGCAACGCATGGTATTCCTTGTTCGCCTTCTCGCCGAGCACGTGCTTGCGTTGCAGGCTTGTCTGCTTGCCGGTTCGAACGAAAGCGCGCAGCGCCAAGGGTGCGTCCTGCAGCAGCACCGCATGCAGCGCGCGGCCGTCCTCGACGAGAATCGGCGCCTTGCGCGCGTAGGGTGTCGTGGTCGCCCGCGGGTCGGAAGACGCGACAGCAGCGAACGTAGTCATAGACAACAGCACAACCACGGCCGAGTGCAAAAGCTTGTGCATGGGGGGTCTCCGGAGGCGTTGATTGGCACGGGACGTGAGCGGCGTCGCGCGGCGTGACGGGCAAGGATCCTATACGAACGGCAGCGCTCTGAAACGACACCCTGGAAGAAACCTGGGCGGACCGCGCCGATTCCTGAACCGGCGAGGGAATGCCCGGCTTGACAGCGGCATGAAGGAAACTAAGCTGCCTATCATGTTTGTTCGCGAGGTGCATGCCGTCGGTTCAGCATTGCTCCTGCCCACTCAGGCTCACGGCGGAACCGGCATCGAAATGTTCGGCCGTCATAATTGAATAACTACGGGTAAAGCATGAACATCGCTTTTTGTCGCGTTCCCGGCATCGTCATCGCCACGCTGCTGATTGTCGCCTGCAACGACGAAAACAACGTCCGGCCGAATACCGATCACGCAATGACCGCGGAGAAGTACGCGCTCATCGACATGGCGATAGATGAGATGGTCGAAGCCGGCGACCTGCCGTCCGGCGGACGTTTCATCATTGCCGATCAGACGACGATGAGCGACCTGGCGGAAAGGTTCATGGAGAGCGACGAAACGGTAGACGCCGCCAGCGCGCTCGACTTCTCCTTTCCCTACGATTTTCTGCCCTGGACACTCGACGAAGCGGACCTGGCGTTCGGCGCCTACTACCGGGCGAACCTGGAACCGGTCGACGTGCGGCTGGAAGACCTGACGGTACTGGAACGAGATACGTCGCTGCTGATGCACGAACAGTTCAAGGAATATCTCGTCGACGACCCGTGGGCCGGCTGGGACGCATTCCATGCGGATTACCCGGACGCGGCAGGTTACGTGCGCCTCGGCAATCCCGTCATCTTCGACGAGGCGGGTTTCGCACTGGTCCACGTGGACTTCACTTGCGGCGCCCTGTGCGGCATCGGCTTCTATGCGCTGTTCAGCCTGGAAACCGGCCAGTGGACGTTCGTCGACTGGTACGCCGACTGGGTCTCCTGAAGTCAGTCGTCGCGCGTCTCTTCCATCAGCGCAAAAGCATTGCCCTCGGAATCCGCGTAGAACGCAAGCCACAACGAGTGGCCCTGCTGCCGGAACACTTCGTGCGGCAAGCCGAGCACCTCGACACCGGCTTCAACGAAACGCCGATGCCCTGATTCGATGTCGCCGACGCGGTAGTACAGGATGGAGCTGCCATGCGCGACGTCGCCGCCGGCCGGACACAGCAGCAGGCGGACACCGTCCATGTTGAAGAAACTCATGCCGCCAGCCATGAACAGGTGTTCCAGCCCGACGACATCCCGGTAAAAGTTCGTCGCGCGCTCGAGGTCCTTGATAACGAGCGAAACCTGTCCTATCCCCGCAATCGTTGCTGTCATTGATCTCTCCCCCTGCGTTCGTTGAAAAGCGTCTGCCAAAGTTCGGCCCGGCTTACATCAATCCCGCACCGGGTTCGGCACGTCCGCCGGATCGGCTGACGTCTCGCGAATCTTTTTCGTCGCCTCGGCGCGATCATCTCCATTGGCTTCAGGTGCACCCTGGAAGTCTTTCGCCGGCGGTTCGTACAGCAAACGATAGTACATGGGCAGGTGGTCCGAACCGAACCGCGGCAACACTTCCAGGTCGATCAGCGTGAAGTCGTCGCTATGGAAGACGTGATCGAGCGGAAAACGGAGCAACGGCAGGCTGGCAGGAAACGTGCTGAACATGCCGCGGCCGATACGTGGATCCACGAGCCGGGAAATCCTGCGAAACAGCCGAGTGGTCGGCGACCAGGCGACGTCGTTGAAGTCGCCGGTGACAATCACCCGGCCAGGATCCTTCGACACGGAACGGCCGATAACGAGGAGTTCGGCATCACGTTCCCGGCTGGTCGGGTTTTCCGTCGGACTTGGCGGCGTCGGGTGCAATGCATGCAGGCGAATCAAATGGCCGGACCGGAGATGGAGGGCCGCGTGCATCGATGGCACGCCGTCTTCAACCAGGAAGCATATCTCGGGATTCTCGATCCGGAGACGTGAATACAGATGCATGCCGTATTGGTTTTCCAGCGGGCAGTCCATGCCGTATGAATGCGTCTCCCGCAGGAATCGCATGCTCTGCTGCCACCAGGCATTTGTTTCCAGCAGGAGGACGACATCCGGATCGCGGGATGCGATCAATTCTCCCAGACGGCGCGCTTGTCGATTAGCCATCAGCACGTTCGCGACGATGACTGAAATCGTCCGTTGCTCGACGGCGCTGTCCGTGAGCGAACCCCGGATGACTTCAGCCGGAAAGAACGGCGTGTACGGAACGATCCATATCATCTGGTACACGAGGCAGGCGCCTGTGACCCCGTGCATGAGCCAGTAAAACCAGGCGGTCGCCGGCAACAGCGCCAGTTGCATGATCAACAGTGCAAGGGCGAAGCAGGCGATCTGCAGGCGGGGAAATTCGCCGGCGCGCGACCACCAGTTCTGCAACGGCAACAGCGGCAGTACCGTGACGATCAGCACGATGAAATCCAGGAAAAGAAAAATGCCGGTCGCGATCTTCACGAGCCGGCATTTTTCGGAATACCGCGGATACGCGGGAAAGCGTCGCCGGGGATCCCGGCGCTCCTGAAGAAATCAGTTTCCGGACTTGCTGCTCTGAAGTATCTGGAAGTCTTCCGTGCGTGGCAGATTCGAGAACGCGATACGCAATTCTTCGGGTGGCACCGCAATCCGGCGGACACGAAGATCAAGCCATGCGCCGTCCATGTCGAGTACCGCACAAAGCTCGTCGCCGCGGCGGATATTGTGGACGATACGCCATTTGCGTCCGTCTTCCGATTCACCCGCCACCTGGAAATCAATCGTGACCTCCTCGGACATGTGCAGCTCGCGCAGGAACTTCGCCTGCTCGCGAAACAGCACGGGGCCGATCATGTTCTTCACCATCCACTTGAGGCCGAGCCCTTTTTTCTCCAGAAACGCGACGCGCGCCTGCGCGCCATAGTCGTAATAAACCGAATGCCGTACATGCCCGTTCGGATCAAGATCCGCCCAGCGCACGGTAATGTTCTGCGTAAAGGGTTCCATTCGAAGGTTCTCCTGTCGATAAGCGTTTGTCATTAAGTGGATTCAAGGCGCGGGAAGCCAGGCAAAACCGATATGCACACCGAGGTCCGCCGTATTGTTGAAATTCACGAGGTTCTCGGTGAGCGCGTAACTCCATACGAAGTTGCCGTGCCGTTGGCGCAAGCCGACGGACGCCTGGTAGACATTCGCCGTCAGCTCCTCATCCGCGCCGTCTTCGAACACGCTGCGCGCGGCATTGAGTTGCAGCACAAAATTGAGATTCTCCAACACGCGATTCTCCCATGCGATATTCATCGAGGGCGCATAACGTCGCGTATGGTCTGGAAACGGGTCGGCACGTCCGGCGCGTACCAGCGCGAAACTGGTGTAGATGCTGTTCCGCAAACCGTGCGCGTGCCATGAGACCTGCAAGCCGGTATCCGAACTGCCCGTCGAGAGAAAATCGTCCGGATCCAGCACCGCAAGCTTGTGCGCCAACTCGAACGTCACCGCGGAGTGGCCGCCCAACGGATGATAGTAGCGTACGCCGATAACGGGATCGCCAAGACCGTTGCCCGTTGGCGCCTCCAGCAGGTGGAACGTTTCGCCGTCCAGCACGACTACCGCCTGGAACTCGTCGCGGTTTATGTACTCGCGGCCGAAACTGTCGAATCCGAACATGTCGTGAAAATCCTCGATGGTCCGATCCATGAACCCACCGCTGTAATGATGCACCGGTACCGAAAAATATCCCGACCAGCGATCGGAGAAGCCGAGATGCGCGGTCATGTTGAAGTAACCCAGCGAGCCGTCGAACAGGAACGCGTTATCGGAGAGCGTCCCGATGTTCTCTACATCCACCGTACTTATCTCACGGCGTTCACCGCGCACCTTGAGGTAGTCCGACACGTCGCGATCCATTGCAAACGTGTTCGATGCGGACCAGTGCAGTTCGAGCGCGAACTGTCCCGCCGTAGGTGAAAGTGCGTGATCGGGCAGCATGTTCAGGCGCAACAGCTGGAACGGTCCCATGTCGCGAATGCGCAAGGGACCGTAAAACTCCTCTGCCATCGAGGGTAGCGCAGCAACAGCAAGGGCCGTCGCCGCCAATACACGAAATCCCCACCCCATGACCGGATCTCCGTGATATGACGTTCCACCACGCGAAAACCTGCGGTTCAGCGCTTCCTTTTCGGCAAGTACAGGTCCGTCAACGTTCCTTCAAAGGCCTCGGCCGCAAAGCACACCGTTTCCGACAAGGTCGGGTGCGGATGGATGGTCATGCCGATATCCGTTGCATCACATCCCATTTCGATCGCAAGCGTGACTTCGGCAATCAGTTCGCCGGCATTCGGTCCAACCATCGCGCCGCCGAGCACGCGTTCGGTTTTCGGATCGAACAACAGCTTGGTGAAGCCCTCGTCGCGCCCTATGGACAAGGAGCGTCCGGACGCCGCCCACGGGAATTTGCCGACGTCATAGGCAACGCCATCTTTCTTCGCCTGCTCTTCCGTCAGCCCGACCCACGCCACTTCCGGATCGGTGTATGCCACGGATGGAATCACGCGCGCATCGAAATACCGCTTCTCGCCTGCGCACACTTCCGCCGCCACCTTGCCTTCATGCGTCGCCTTGTGAGCGAGCATCGGCTGGCCGACAAGGTCACCGATGGCAAATATGTGCGCGACATTCGTGCGCTGCTGGTTATCAACCGCGATGAAGCCGCGCTCGTCGACGTTGACGCCGGCTTTTTCCGCGTCGAGCTTCCCGCCGTTCGGCACACGGCCTACGGAAACAAGCACGCGATCGAAAACCTGGTCAGAGTTCGGTGCGTTGCTTCCGTCGAACGATACCTTGATGCCGTTCTTCGCAGCTTTCATTGCCGTCACTTTCGTGCCGGTCATGATGTTCGCGTAACGTGACTTGATGCGTTTTTCCAGCGGCCGCACCAGATCCTTGTCCGCGCCCGGCATCAATTGATCGGCCAGTTCGACCACGGTGACTTCGGAACCCAGCGCGTCGTACACACAGGCCATCTCGAGGCCGATGATGCCGCCGCCGATCACCAGCAGCTTTTTCGGAATGTCCTTGAGTTCCAGCGCGCCAGTCGAATCCATGATGCGCTCGTCATCGGGCGCAAACGGCAGCCGTATGGGCTCGGAGCCCGCAGCAATGATGCATTTCTCGAAACGCACAACCTGCTTGCTGCCGTTGTTGTCGACTTCCAGATGATGCGCACCGACGAATTTTCCGAAACCCGTGACGACATTCACCTTGCGTTGCTTCGCCATGGTCGCAAGACCACTGGTAAGCTTTTTCACGACATCCGACTTCCAGCCGACGAGTTTTTTCGCGTCGATCTTCGGCTTGCCGAACTCGACGCCGAAGGCAGACATATGCGCCGCTTCGTCGATCACTTTCGCGGCATGCAGCAAGGCCTTGGAGGGAATGCAGCCGACGTTGAGACACACGCCACCCAGTGCATCCCAGCGTTCGACCAATGTGACGTTCAGTCCGAGGTCCGCCGCCCGGAATGCAGCGGTGTAGCCGCCGGGGCCGGCGCCGAGCACCAGCACTTCGGTTTCGAGATCGACCTTGCCGCCAAACTCTGTACCCGCATCGTCCGCTTTGGGCGCAGCTTTCGCCGGTTTCGCTGCGGGCGTCGCTTCAGCAGATTTTTCCTGTTTCGGCGCTTCGGTCTTCTTTTCCGCTTCCGGTGCCGCAGCGGCATCCGCCACTTCGAGAATCGCGATCACGCTGCCTTCGGAAACCTTGTCGCCATTCGCGATTTTCATTTCCCTGATGATCCCTGCCTGCGGCGCTGGAACATCCATCGCCGCCTTGTCGGTTTCGATGGTGATCAGCGAATCTTCCTTTGCAACGCTGTCACCGGCTTTCACCAGCACGTCGATGATTTCGACATTTTCAAAGTCGCCAATGTCGGGCACTTTAATTTCGATGGTTTGAGCCATATCGGAGAATCCTTTGATGGACAGGATTAACAGGATTTTTCAGAATCAACGGGATTGGAAAATCTTGTTGATCCTGTTTCAAATCCTGTTAATCCCGTCTATTGCTCTTTAGAGAACCAGGTTGCGGCGTTCCGCAAGCACTTCGGCGAGGAACGTCGTGAAGCGCGCCGCAGCCGCACCGTCGACTATCCGATGGTCATACGAGAGTGACAGCGGCAGCATCAGGCGCGGCTCGAACTTCTTGCCGTTCCACACGGGTTTCATCTGCGCTTTCGAGACGCCGAGGATCGCCACTTCAGGTGCGTTGACTATGGGCGTGAAATACGTCCCGCCGATCGAACCGAGCGATGAAATGCTGAAGCAACCGCCCTGCATGTCCGCGGCCTTGAGCTTGCCTTCGCGCGCCTTGCCGGAAAGGTCAGCGAGTTCCTTGCCGATTTCGAAAACGCTCTTCGTGTCGGCGTCGCGAACGACGGGCACGACAAGACCATTCGGCGTATCCGCCGCAAAGCCGATATGAAAATATTTCTTGAAGACCTGGCTTTCACCGTCCGCGGAAAGCGAACTGTTGAAATCCGGAAACTCCTGCAAAGCCTGCACGCAGGCCTTGATGAGGAACGTCAGCGGCGTGAGCTTCGCGCCAACTTTCTCCGCGTCGGACTTCAACGCCTTGCGCATGGTTTCGAGGTCGGTGATATCCGCTTCATCGTGCTGCGTGACATGCGGCACGTTCACCCACGCGGCGTGCAACCGCGGACCTGAAATCTTCTTGATGCGTGACAGCGGTTTCGTTTCGATTTCGCCGAACTTGCCGAAGTCCACGGCGGGAACCTGCGGCAAACCGGCACCGCCGGTCACGGCACCACCGCGCATGACGGATTTCACGAAACCCTTCACGTCATCGTGCGTGATACGGCCTTTCACACCCGAGCCGTTCACTTTGCCAAGATCGACGCCAAGTTCGCGCGCGAACTTGCGCACCGAGGGGGATGCGTGCGCTTTCGAGAAAGAAGCTTCATTGATCGCGGGCAGATCCGCCGACGGACGAACCGGTTTATCCGTAGCCGCCGGTTTTTCTTCGGCCTTCGGTTTTTCGGCAGGTTTTGCAGCTTCCGGCTTCTTCTCTTCCGGTTGCCGTGCAGATTCCTGCTCCGGCTTCGTTTCCGCCTTGCCGGCTTCGGCAATCTCGAGAACAGCGATAACGTCGCCTTCGGAAACCTTGTCGCCGTTCCCGACCTTCATTTCGACAATCTTCCCGGCTTGCGGCGCGGGAACATCCATCGCCGCCTTGTCGGTTTCGATGGTGATGAGCGACGATTCCTTTTCGATCGTATCGCCGGCTTTCACCAGCACGTCGATGATTTCGACACCGGCGAAGTCGCCGATATCGGGAACCTTTATTTCAATTTTTTCTGCCATTACCAAGATCCTTTAATGGACAGGATTAACAGGATTAAAAAAATCTTGTTAATCCTGTTTGAAATCCTGTCAATCCTGTCTATTTTCTTGAAAAATCACCGCCTCACACCAGCCAGGGGTGAGGCTTGCCGGCGTCGATGCCGAATTTCTTCATCGCATCGGTCACGGTCTTCATTTCGATCGTGCCGTCGTCCGCGAGCGCCTTGAGCGCTGCGAGCACGACATGGTTGCGATCGACTTCGAAGAAGCGCCGCAGCTGCTCGCGCGAATCCGAGCGGCCGAAACCGTCCGTGCCCAGCGTCACGTAGCGGCGCGGCACCCACTGGCGGATGCTGTCCGCAAACGCACGCATGTAATCGGAAGCCGCGATCACCGGACCTTCGGTTTTTTCCAGCTGTTGCGCGACCCATGGCGACTTCGGCTTCTTGTCCGGATTCAGCATGTTCCAGCGATCCGCACCGAGGCCATCCCGGCGCAGCTCGGTGAAACTGGTTGCACTCCAGACATCCGCCGCAATACCGAAATCCTTCTCGAGCATTTCCGCGGCCGCTTCGACTTCCCGCAGGATGGTGCCGGAGCCGAGCAACTGTACGCGCGCCCTGATTTTCTTCGTCGCTGATTTCTTCAGCGGATACATCCCTTTCAGAATGCCTTCGTCCACGCCTTCCGGTTTCGCCGGATGACGATAGTTCTCGTTCATCAGCGTGATGTAATAGAAGACGTCTTCGTGCTGCTCGTACATCCGCTTCATGCCGGCGTTGATGATCACGGCGAGCTCGTAGGAATACGTCGGATCATAGGCGACACAATTGGGGATTGTGGATGCCAGTATGTGGCTGTGGCCGTCCTCGTGCTGCAGGCCTTCGCCATTCAGCGTCGTACGGCCCGCAGTACCGCCGAGCAAAAAGCCGCGCGCGCGTGAGTCGCCCGCCGCCCACGCCTGGTCTCCGATGCGCTGGAAACCGAACATCGAGTAATAGATGTAGAACGGAATCATGGTGACGCCGTGGTTCGCATACGACGTCGCCGCCGCGATCCACGACGACATCGAGCCGGCCTCGGTGATGCCTTCTTCCAGCATCTGGCCTGCCTTGTCCTCACGGTAGAACATCAACTGGTCCGCGTCCTGCGGTTCGTACAACTGGCCTTGCGATGCGTAGATGCCGTACTGGCGGAACAGGCTTTCCATGCCGAAGGTGCGCGCTTCGTCAGGCACGATCGGCACGATGCGCTTGCCGATGTTCTTGTCGCGCAACAAGGCGGTGAGCATGCGCACGAATGCCATGGTCGTGGAAATCTCGCGCTCGCCGGTATCCGCCAGCTGCTGCTTGAACGCATCGAGACCGGGAACCACGAGCTTCTCGTTGTTCGGCATGCGCTTCGGCAAATAACCGCCGAGCTTCTCGCGGCGTTCCTGCAGGTATTTGTATTCCTTGCTGTCCTGCTTGAACGTCAGGAACGGCACATTGCCGGAATCGATGTCTTCGTCGCTGATCGGCAGGTTGAAACGGTCTCGTACCCATTTCATGTCGTCGGCGTCGAGTTTCTTTTTCTGGTGTGCGCCCATCTGGCCTTCGGCCGCCTTGCCGAGGCCGAAGCCCTTCACTGTCTTCGCGAGAATCACCGTCGGATGGCCATCGCTCGCGTTCGCCGCGCGCGCGTAGGCCGCATACACCTTGCGCGCATCATGACCGCCGCGGTTCAGCTTCCATATCTCGTCGTCCGACATGTGCGCGACCATTTCCTTCAATTCCGGGTAACGGCCGAAGAAATGTTCACGCACGTAGGCGCCGTCATTCGACTTGAAGGTCTGGTATTCGCCGTCGACACACTCTTCCATGACCTTGCGCAACAGTCCCTTGCGATCCTGCGCAAGCAGCGCGTCCCAGCGCGAACCCCACAGCACCTTCAGCACGTTCCAGCCGGTGCCGCGGAAATCGGATTCGAGTTCCTGGATGATCTTGCCGTTGCCGCGCACCGGTCCGTCGAGGCGCTGCAGGTTGCAGTTGACGACGAACACGAGGTTGTCGAGTTTTTCGCGCACGGCGAGCGAAATCGCACCGCGCGATTCCGGTTCGTCCATCTCGCCGTCGCCGAGGAACGCCCAGACCTTGCGGCCCTTCGCTTCTATCAGGCCGCGGTTCTCGAGGTATTTCATGAAACGCGCCTGGTAGATCGCCATCAGCGGACCGAGACCCATCGAGACGGTCGGAAACTGCCAGTAATCGGGCATCAGCCACGGATGCGGATAGGACGACAGGCCCTTGCCGCCGACTTCCTCGCGGAAAGTGCGCAGCTGTTCTTCCGTCAAGCGCCCTTCAAGAAACGAGCGCGCGTAGATACCGGGCGAAGAATGACCTTGTATGTAAAGAAGGTCGCCACGATTCTCTTCCGATGCGCCCTTCCAGAAATGATTGAAGCCGACTTCATACAACTGTGCAGCCGACGCGTAGGACGCGATGTGGCCACCGAGTTCCGTGCCCTTGCGATTCGCGTGCACGACCATGGCCATGGCATTCCAGCGGATGTACGCCTCGATGCGCTTCTCCAGTTCGCGATCGCCCGGGTAACGCGGCTCCTGGTGATTCGGAATCGTGTTCAGGTAGGCGGTTTCGGCGGAGTACGGCAGATAGGCGCCTTGCCGGCGCGCGTGATCGACGAGTTGCTCCAGCAGGAAATGCGCGCGCTCCGCGCCGTGGGCGCTCAGCGTCGCGTCGAGTGATTCGAGCCACTCCTGCGTTTCCTGCGGGTCGACATCACTGCGCCCCTTCGAATCCACGTCATGGCGCCCCTCCAGGGCTGCGTCATGGCGTGCTGAATCGTCATTCGTGCGCTCGGTCATGCGATGTCCTTAGATCAGTTCTTCGTGAATGTGCCGGCGAAGAATCGCCGGCACGGTACTCGAGACAGGGGCCGATGGCCTGCTTTTGAACCTGATATGATCCGTGTTTGGACAATTCCGGTCAAGGCAAGCGCTTATGTTCCCTGCACTCCCCGCTCCCGCAAAAGTCAAGATTAATCAACACTTAACAGTGCTCTCGAAGGACTATCCGGAGACGCTGGACCATCTGCTCGTGATCGCTCGCAAGGGCGATGCAAAAGCATTCAGCGACCACTCGCTTTTCGCCGCTGCAAGTGCGCGGTTCAAGGGTCGCGAGAAGGAAACCGTCACCGCGCCGCTGAGCGGCAAACTCGTGACGGTTGGCAGGCTCGCCGCGGATGCGACGCCCTTCGAAATGCTGGAAGCCGCGCGCAAATGGATTTCCGCCGTCCGCAGTCACAAGCCGAAAGCACTGGGCCTTGCCTTCGCGGGCCTCGATGAACACCAGGCTGCGGTCGCCGCCGAAGCCGTGCTGGCCGCCGTACTCAGTGCGGAATTCGCAATGCCGAAATTCACCGCAAAATCCGACGAGACAAAATCCGTCATCCGTGAACTGCACGTTTTCGATACCGCAGAGAAGATCGACTTCAGTCGCACGCTGGCCAGCGCCGAAGGCACCAACCTCGCGCGCTGGCTGGCCACGCTGCCCGGCAATTACCTCACGCCGGGCAAGTACCGGAAATATGTCGAGCAGCTGGCGAAGGAGTTCGGCTGGGAAGCGGAATACCTTGATGAAGCGACATTGAAAAGGAAAAAGGCCGGCGCGTTCCTGGCCGTCGTCCAGGGCAGCGAAGATCGCGACGCGGGCATCATGCGCCTGCGTTACAAGCCCGCGAAGACGAAAAGGAATGCAAATGCCATTGCATTGGTTGGCAAGGGCATCTGCTTCGACACTGGTGGCAACAATCTCAAGACCGGCAAGAGCATGCTCGGCATGCACGGCGACATGCAGGGTTCGGCCGTCGCGCTCGGCACGCTCATCGCGTTGTCACGCCTGGAGATCGACTTCCCGGTCGATTGCTGGATGGCGCTCGCGCAGAACCATATCGGACCGAAAGCCTACAAGATGAACGATGTCGTCACGGCATCCGACGGCACCACCATCGAAATCCTGCACACGGACGCCGAAGGCCGCATGGTGCTCGCGGACACGCTTGCGCTCGCCAGCAACGCAAAACCGTCGTTCATCATGGATTTCGCCACGCTGACCGGCACCTGTGTCCATGCGCTCGGCGCCCGCTATTCAGGCGTGTTCACCAATCGTGAAGAACTGGCGACGGGCCTGATCGCCGCCGGCAAACGTTCCGGCGAAAGGGTCTGGCCGTTTCCGCAGGACCGCGATTACGACGAGCTGCTGGAAAGCAAGGTCGCTGACGTGAAGCAATGCCTGATCGAAGGTGAAGCCGACCATATCCTCGCCGGCCGCTTCCTGTCCCGGTTCGTGAAAAACGATGTTCCCTGGGTGCACGTGGACCTGTCGGCATCGGAATCAAAGGGCGGCCTCGCGCACGTGCCATCGGAATTCACGGGCTTCGGCGTGCGATTCGCGACGGAATACCTGCTCAGCCGGTAATTCCGTCCTTTCCAGGGCAGAACCGGGCAAGCCGGGTGCGGTAGAATGGCCGGCCATTTGCGACGTCTTGCTGAACCCGGAAGATCATGGAAACGCTCACCCTCACCCGCCCCGACGACTGGCATCTGCACCTGCGAGACGGCGCCCAGCTCGCTGCGGTACTGCCGTACACGGCGCGGCAGTTCGCGCGCGCGCTGATCATGCCGAACCTGCGTCCGCCGGTCACCACCACCGGGCAGGCGCTGGCATACCGCGACCGAATCCTGGCGGCGCTGCCGGAGAAAAACGATTTCCTGCCACTGATGGCCTTGTACCTCACCGACAACGTGCCGCCCTCCGAAATCGAAACCGCGAAAGCATCAGGCGCGGTACTGGCCGTAAAGCTCTACCCTGCCGGTGCAACCACCAATTCCGATGCCGGCGTCACGGACCTTTCCCGCACCCAGGCGACTCTCGAGAAGATGGCCGAACTGGGAATGCCGTTGTGCATCCATGGCGAGGTCACTCGCGATGCCGTCGACGTCTTTGACCGCGAAGCCGTTTTCATTGACGAAGTTCTCGCGCCCCTGCACACCCGCCTGCCGGAGTTGAAAATTGTCCTCGAACACATCACCACAACACGCGCCGCCGACTTCGTGCGCGCCGCCGGCGACAACGTTGCTGCGACCCTCACGCCGCAACATCTCCTGCACAATCGCAACGCGATCTTCAAGGGCGGCATCCGGCCGCATTACTACTGCCTTCCGGTGCTCAAGACCGAGCCGGATCGTGAAGCACTGATTGCGGCGGCCACCAGCGGCAATCCGAAATTCTTCCTTGGCACGGACAGCGCACCGCATGCCTTGCATGCCAAGGAAACCGGTTGCGGCTGCGCGGGCTGCTTCACGGCGCACGCGGCGCTGGAACTTTATGCCGAAGCATTCGATGCAGCGAGCGCGCTTGACAGGCTTGAAGCGTTCGCCAGTCATTTCGGCGCGGACTTCTACGGCGTGCCCCGCAACACCGGGACCGTCACGTTGCGCCGCGAGGCATGGACACCACCGTCGCAACTACCGTTCGCGGATGCCGAGATCGTGCCTTTCCGTGCCGATGAAACCATTGCCTGGCGCTTTGCCTGATCACCACGCAGCAAGTCGCGCAGGCGCCCCGCCTGCACGAATCCCTCGATACATTGGAGAAAGATGAACAACCCGAACACCATTGCCGACGAACAGGCCCGCATGATGGCCAACCGCTTCCGTGGCTTTCTTCCCGTCGTGGTCGACGTGGAAACCGGCGGATTCAATTCAGCTACTGACGCCCTGCTCGAAATCGCCGCCGTCATCCTGCGTTTCGACGAGAACGGCGACCTGCAGCGGCATTCGTCACATGGTTATCACGTCGCACCGTTCGAAGGTTCCAACATCGAGCAGGCGGCGCTGGACATCACGGGCATTGATCCGAATCATCCGCTGCGTCCTGCATTGCCGGAACGCGAAGTGCTGCGACGGCTGTTTCGCGAAGTCCGCAATGAAGTGAAAGCGCAAGGCTGCACCCGGGCCGTGCTGGTCGGTCACAACGCATGGTTCGATCTGAGCTTCCTGAACGCGGCCGTGGAGCGTTCCGAGATCAAGCGCAATCCATTCCACCCGTTTTCCAGCTTCGATACTGCAACGCTCGGCGGCGTCGCGTACGGACAGACCGTCCTGGCGCGCGCAATCGAAGCCGCCGATCTTGGCTGGGAGAGTGGCGAGGCGCATTCAGCGGTTTACGATGCCGAAAAGACCGCAGATCTTTTCTGCGGAATCGTCAATCGTTTCAGGCCCATTTACGAAAATGGCGTGCGCGAGCGCCAGTCGTACTAGACATACCAATGAACACGCTCGATGCACGACTCCAGGAACTGCTGACACGCGCGGAGCACGCGCGTGATGAATTTCTCGGCTACCCCGTCAGCAAGGATTTCGATTATTCGTTTCTGGCGGATTTTCTCGGCGTACCGCTCAACAACCTCGGCGACCCGTTCACGGACAGTACTTGGCGGGTGGACAGCCGCGCCATCGAACGCGAAGTCGTCGAGTTCTTCGCGCAACTGACGCGCGCGCCGGAAGGCGACTGGTGGGGTTACGTCACCAATGGCGGCAGTGAAAGCAATCTTTACGGCTTGTACCTGGCGCGCGAACTGTATCCGCAAGGTATCGTCTACTTTTCCGAGGAAACGCATTACAGCGTTTCCAAGAACCTGCACCTGTTGAACATGCGCCACATCATGATTCGCGCGCAGGACAGCGGCGAAATCGACTACGACGACCTGTACGAAACGCTGAAACTGCATCGCGACGCGCCGCCGATCATATTCGCGAACATCGGCACGACCATGACGGAAGGCAAGGATGACATTGCCAGGATCCGCACGATGCTGGAAAAGCTCGCGATTCATCAGCACTACATACACAGCGATGCCGCGTTGTGCGGTCCGATTGCGCCGTTCCTTGATCCGCGACCCGCATTCGATTTCGCAGACGGCGCGGATTCCATTGCGATTTCCGGACACAAGTTCATCGGCTCGCCGATTCCCTGTGGCATCGTGCTGGCGCGCAAGCGCCATGTGGATCGCATTGCCCGATCCATTGCCTATATCGGCTGTCTCGACACGACCGTGACGGGTTCACGCAACGGCCTTACTCCCATCATTCTCTGGGCCGCCATCCAGCGCTTCGGCAAGGACGGGTTGCGCCACCGCGTCAACGAGAGTCTTGAACTCGCGGCATACGTGGAAAAGCGCTTGCTGAAACTCGGCGTTGCGGCGTGGCGGAACCCGAACGCGTTGACCGTCGTCTTTCCTGCGGTACCCGAAACCGTAAGACAGCGCTGGCAACTTGCGACGGCACGCGGCCAGTCGCATGTCATCACGGTTCCCGGAGTTACCAGGGGGAAAATCGATCTTTTCATCGAAGACCTGGCCGCCCACATCCCGCACCACGAGGAACGCGCATGAAACGCATCACCGTCGTCGCTGCCGATCGAAAGGGGCTGATCGCCGATCTGGGGGAACTGCTGGAACGCGCCGGCGTGAACATCAACAGCATCGACGCGGTCGATGAAGACGGAACCGCCTACATCACGCTCGAGGTGGATCGTTACGACGAGACGCTGACGTTACTGCGTGACGGCGAGTACCAGGCGGTGCCGGAAGAAGTGCTGGTGATTCGTATCGAGGACCGGCCCGGCGGACTAGCAAGGATTTCGCGCCAACTGGCGGAAAGCGACATCGGTATCCGCGGCATCACGATGTTGCAAAGGACGAACGGCTGGTGCGCCGTTGCCGTCGCCACGGACGACAACGCGAAGTCGCGACAGGTGCTGGCGGAATTCGTGATGGAAACGCAGGACCAGTGATCGATATTCGGTGAATCGTTTTCAGTAAAAGCAAAAAGCCGGGCATGGCCCGGCTTTCGACTGACCACTATTCACTTTTCACGTGTCGCTCACTTCGGCGAGCAGGTTCTTCAGGTCCCCCGATTCATACATCTCGACGACGATATCGCTGCCGCCGATCAACTCGCCTTTCACGTAAAGCTGCGGGATGGTCGGCCAGTTCGAGTACTGCTTGATGCCCTCGCGCACTTCAGGATCTTCCAGCACATTCACGTACGCAAATGGCGCTCCGCAGGCATTCAGCGCCGCAACCGTGCGCGCCGAAAAACCGCACTGAGGAAAATCCGGCGTGCCTTTCATGTACAGCAGAACCGCGTTGTCGCCAACCTGCTGCTTGATGCGTTCCTGTACGTCCATCGACCTTACCTCCGCCAATCCTCAATGAGCCGCGTTAACGACCAGTTGTATGTTCACGCCTTGCACGCCGGCAACGCCGTTGACGATTTCCATCGCGCGCGTGATTTCTTCGCGAGTCCCGACACTGCCGCGCAACGTAACGACGCCTTGCGCCGTTGACACCTGCAGGCGCTCATCGCCAAGCAGTGCGTCGCGATAAAGCTGCGTACGTACCTCACGCGTGATGCGCGCGTCCCGCTGCCCGTCCTGGTAATCCTTGTCCCCGCTCGCCATGCCGCTCATGACGGCGGTCGCACAGCCTGCTGCGGACAAGAGACCGACCAACAAAAAAGGAACAATCAGGTAGCGGCGCATGAAATCTCCTCGGGTGCCGGACCGGCAGCGAATTATACCGCGTCCGCCCCCAACAGGACCTTCGCAAACAAAAAAGCCCGGCGCACCGCCGGGCTTTTCCGCAAAGGCGTTGCAGAATCGTCAGCCTTTGAAGTTCTTTTCGGCGAATTCCCAGTTCAGGAGTTCGTCGAACCAGGCTTCCAGGTATTTCGGACGTGCATTGCGGTAATCGATGTAATACGCGTGTTCCCAGACGTCGCAGGTGAACAGCGGCGTACCCATTTCCGGATGTGCGATCGGCGTATCGGCGTCGTCCGTCTGCACGATGGCAACCGAACCATCGGCCTTCTTCACCAGCCAGCCCCAACCGGAAGCGAAATTGCCGACCGACGTTTCCACGAATTTCTTTTTGAAATCCTCAAAGGAACCGAATGCGGTATCGATGGCGGCTGCAAGTTCACCCTTCGGTTTGCCACCGCCATTCGGGCTCATCGAGTTCCAGTAGAACGTGTGGTTCCAGACCTGGGCCGCCTGGTTGAACAATCCGCCCTTCGCCTTGCGGATGATGTCCACCAGCGGCATGTCCGCGAACTCGGTACCTTCGATCAGCGCATTCGTCTTGTCGACGTAGGCCTTGTGATGCTTGCCGTGATGGAACTCGAGCGTCTCTCTCGAGACGTGCGGCGCGAGTGCATCGATCGCGTAGGGAAGTTCCGGCAGTTCGTGTTTCATGAAGTTCTCCTTGAGATGGCAACGCGTGCGGCGGGAGTGCTCCCGCCAACGGCGTAATCGGGTAAAATCAGGTGTTGAAATGCGAGTCCCGAAAGTCTAAAGCTGGCAGGCGGGACAAACAACCGCGCCGCAGCATACGCCAGATCCCTTACTCTTTTTCACGGATGCTTCATGGCCAGTCTTCCTGCCGACATTTCCAATCAGGTCAGCCGCGCATTGGCGGAAGACAGAGGGCCCGTCAACGGACCCGGCGACATCACCGCCCTGCTAGTGCCGGCCGATGTCCAGGCTAGCGCCACCATCATTACCCGCGAAGCGGCCATCCTTTGCGGCATTCCGTGGGTGAACGAAACGTTCCGGCAACTGGATCCGGACGTTCGTATCGAGTGGCGATTCGAAGAAGGCGCGCAACTCGCTCCGAACGATGTCCTTTGCCACCTCGAAGGACCGGCGCGCCCGCTGTTGACGGGAGAACGGACGGCGCTGAATTTCCTGCAGACGCTATCGGGAACAGCAACTGCCGCGCGCCGCTACGCCGGCCTTGTTGCCGGCACCGGTTGCAAGATACTCGACACGCGCAAGACGCTGCCCGGCCTCCGAACGGCACAAAAGCATGCCGTTGTCGTCGGCGGCTGCGTGAATCACCGCATCGGGCTGTATGACGCGGTACTTATTAAAGAGAATCACATCGCCGCTGCGGGCTCGATTGCCCTGGCAGTACAGCGCGCCCGGGAAATCGCGCCGGGTGTCACCGTGGAAGTCGAAGTGGAAACTTTCAACGAACTCGACCAGGCGCTGGCAGCGGGCGCGGACGTGATCATGCTGGACGAGTTTGACCTGGACGCCATGCGCCTGGCCGTGCAACACGTGGCAGGACGCGCGAAAATCGAGGCTTCCGGAGGCATCGATGAGGCGGCGTTGCGAAGCGTGGCAGAGACCGGCGTGGACTATATTTCCATAGGCGCGCTTACCAAGCACGTCCATGCCACAGACCTGTCCATGCGCTTCGAGCTCGCGCTGCCCGGCGACCGCTGAGGGACGCCGGCTTCTGGCCAAACAGGCGGATCATGGTATCCTGACGCATATCAAACAAGCGTTTGAAATGACTGCCGGAAGAAGCATCGATGGCGCGCCTCCGGGGCGTACGGCAGTCTTACTGGCACACCGCCAGCCCGAATAACACACGAAGGAGACTTCGCATGTCAGTGTTCCTGACCACCCTCGCGGCCACCCTGGTGATGATCGCCATCGTCCTGGTCGTCGCGATGACGCTCGCCTGGTTCGCCGCGCCGCTGTGGCTATGGTCCGCAGCCGCCGTCGCAGGCCTGCTGGCAATGAGCGTGGACGGTAATCTGCCGTGGACCGGCATCGTCATCGCGGTGCCGCTGCTGTTACTGGTGAACATTCCACCGCTGCGCCGCGCGCTGGTTTCCAACCGCGTGCTGGTGTGGTTCCGTTCCGTGCTGCCGCCGCTTTCGGAAACAGAAAAGGTCGCGCTTGATGCGGGCAATCCGTGGTGGGATGCCGAACTGTTCACCGGCCGTCCCGACTGGAACAAGCTGCTCGAAGCGCCGGCCGCGCGCCTCAGCGAAGAAGAACAGGCGTTTCTCGACGGTCCGGTCGAAGAATTCTGCGCGATACTCGACGACTGGAAGATCACCGCCGAAGACAAGGACCTGCCTCCGAAAGCCTGGGAACTCATCGGCAAACACAAGCTGTTCGGCATGATCATTCCCCGCGAATACGGAGGGCTGGAGTTTTCCGCGCTCGGAAATTCTTCAGTGGTGATGAAGATCGCGACGCGATCGCTGACCGCGGGCGTAACGGTCATGGTGCCGAATTCGCTCGGGCCCGGCGAACTGCTGCTGCAATACGGCACCAGCGAACAGAAAAAATATTACCTGCCGCGCCTGGCAAGCGCCGAAGAAATTCCCTGCTTCGCGCTCACCAGTCCCTGGGCGGGTTCGGATGCCGGCGCCATTCCCGATAGCGGCATCGTTTGCGAAGGCGAGTACAACGGCAAGAAAACGCTGGGGTTTCGCGTCACCTGGGACAAGCGCTACATCACGCTTGCACCGGTCGCGACGCTGCTGGGCATGGCATTCAAGGCCTACGATCCGGACGGGCTGTTGGGCAGCGAAAAAAATCTCGGCATCACGCTCGCGCTGATTCCCACGAACATGCCCGGTGTTGAAATCGGCAATCGTGCCAATCCGCTGGATGCCGCGTTCATGAACGGCACGACGCGTGGCAAGGACGTGTTCATCCCGATGGACATGCTTATCGGCGGTCGCGAATACATCGGCCAGGGCTGGAAGATGCTGATGAACTGCCTGTCCGCGGGCCGCGCCATTTCGCTGCCGGCACTCGGTACCGGCGCGGGCAAGCTCGCGAGCCGCATGACCGGTGCGTACGCGCGCATCCGCAAGCAGTTCCGCGTACCGATCGGCAAGTTCGAAGGCGTGGAAGAAGCACTGACGCGGATTGCAGGTCTGACTTACCGCATGGATGCAATGCGTCGTGTTACCGCAGGCGCGATCGACGCAGGCAACAAGCCGTCGGTGCTTTCCGCGATTCTCAAGTACCACGCCACCGAAGGCATGCGCCAGGTGCTGAATGACGCCATGGACGTGCACGGCGGCCGCGGCGTGATCCTCGGTCCGCGCAATTATCTCGGCCGTTCCTACCAGGGCGTTCCCGTCGGCATTACCGTCGAAGGCGCGAACATACTCACGCGCTCCATGATCATCTTCGGCCAGGGCGCCATCCGCTGCCATCCGTACCTGCTGAAGGAACTGGAAGCGGCGTATGACGACGACCAGGATCGTGCGCGCATGAACTTCGACAAGGCGCTCTTCAGCCATATCGGGTTCACGATCTCGAACAAGGTGCGCGCGTTCGTCATGGGCATCACCGGCGCCCGCTTTGTCAGTGTGCCGGCAGCCGGTCCGCTGACACCTTACTACCGCCAGTTGACGCGCATGAGCGCCGCGTTCACGTTCCTCGCGGATCTGACGATGCTGATTCTGGGAGGCGAGCTGAAGCGCAAGGAAAAACTGTCGGCGCGTTTCGGCGACGTGCTGAGCCACCTGTACATGGCATCGACGGTGCTCAAGACGTTTGAAGACACCGGTCGCCCGGCGGCAGACCTGCCGTTGGCCGAATGGGCATTGCAGGATTCGTTGTACCGTTCGCAGGAAGCGCTGGAAGACATTCTCGCGAACTTCCCCATCGGCTGGATGGGTCCGTTGCTGAAGAAAGTGGTCATGCCGTTCGGACGTTCGTACCGCAAGCCAGACGACCGCCTCGGCCACAAGGTCGCGAAAATCCTGCTCGAACCTTCCGAGGCGCGCGACCGTCTGACGCGTGGCGCGTACTGGAACCGTGACCCGAACGATCCGGTCGGCCGCATGGAAGTCGCGCTGGACAAGGTACTTGCCGCCGAACCTTTCGAGATGAAGCTGCAAAAGGTGCTCAACGTGAAGTTGAACGTCACCAATCTTGAAGATGCCGTTACGCGCGGCCTCAAGGAAGGAATCATCAACAACCACGAAGCACAAGTCATCCGCGACGGTGCCGAAGCAACGCTGCAGGCGATTCTCACCGACGAGTTCACACCGGAAGAATTCGCACGTTTTGTTGTTGCTCAGGAAGAAGAAGCCAGGAAGGCTGCGACAGCCTGACGCGCAAAACCGAGCTACTCAAATGAACAGAGAGCAGGCTTCATGCCTGCTCTCTTTTTTTACATCTGTCGCACTCGCGCGGGAATCGGAATACTTCGCCTCAACAACCGCTGCTCAACGACAGACTGAAAAAATCCTGCTGCGAACGCGGCATTCGTTGCGTGAGCATTCGGCAGCGCTTTGCAAACGACATTTGCCGATTCCCGGACAGCCCGGAAAGATTATGTCGCGCTGATCGCGCACGCACTTGCCGCCGAAATTCTTCCGCTCTAACCTCACGTGATGAACCTGCCAATACGCCTCCCGCTGCTTGTTTTCGCACTTGCACTGCAGGGTTGCGGCTGGCTCTGGCAAATGGATGAATCCCGTAGCGTGAAGACTGCGCAAGCTGACGATCAGGCGTGCCGCAGCGCCGGGTATGACTGGCCCGGCGATGCGTATCTGGAGTGCAGAAGATTTCGTTTCGATGCACGCCAGCGCGAGCAATGGCAGGAGTTGCAAATGACTCGCCAACAGCAACAACCGGAAGCAGGCGTCCCGCCGTTGAGTCCGGTCGAACCTTATCGCCCGACTCGCATGGAAAACTTCCAGTGTACTGAAGCCGTGTCCGCTGCAGGCGATCCCTACATCGACTGCAGCGAACGCAACTGATCAGGAAAGAATTTCCGTCAGCACTCAGTTCTTCACGATCTTCAGGATCGCGTCCCGGCCTTCTTTTCCAAGTATGGCCGCCGCTGTTTCGTGCAACCGCATTTCCGCAGTTCCTGCATCGGTCGCGCTTTCCTTCAGTTCCCAGCGCTGCTGCCCCAGTGAACGACCGCCGGGACCTTTCACGTCGAGGACGAGGTTCGCGCGCAGCCAATGCCAGCCGTCGCGTTTGATGGCATTTTCGTTCGCGGTAAGCAGCACCGTGTATTCACCGCTTTCACTGATCGTGAAGCCGGAATCCGCGAGCTGCCCTGCAAGCATGGCTTGCCATGGCGCCTCGCCTTCCGTGCGCAAGGTGATGCGCGACAGCGCGGTCTTCAGGTCGGCTTCCAGTTGGGCCAGCGGCCAACGTGGTGAAACGCCATTGCCGGTCGCATCCACCGCGCGCAACATGCTCTGCAATGCTGCACGACGGCGCTGGTTCTCGACGACTTCGAGCGCCAGCTGGGCTCGCGTGAAGTTGTCGTTCGTTGCACGCGCACGGTTCAACAGCGCTTCGGCTGCGGCGTCCTGACCACTGACATCCTGGCGCAAGCGCGCCGCTGCCTGGGCACGGTTCAACACCGCCAGCGCGTGATGCCGTTTTGTTGCCGGATCCTGCCAGGATTCGGGAACCGTAACGCCTTCGAGTACCTGCTGCGTCCGCAATGTGAGGTCGCGCTGGATGTCCGCCGAATACTCGCTGGAAGCGCCTGCGCCGTTGTCCTGCGTGCTGTAGGACTGGCGGTCGCTTGATGTCTGGTCGACGGAAACACTGAACGTCTTGGCAACATCGGCACGTGCACGATCCCGTGCCGTTGCCAGATCGTCCGCGCTGCCAATCCCGACGACATAGGCGCGAGAAGGATAACGATCGCTGCTGCCATCCACCCAGTCAGGTTGTGCAGGCCGTTTGTCGCCGCCCAATGCGCATGCCGAGAGCAAAACTGCTGCGGCAAACGGAGTCAGTTTGCTGATCTTCATGTCCGTGTCTCCCTGTGTGTAATCAGTAACCTGTCCACTGCGTAGCTATGATCACAGGTCGTTTTCGTGAAATATTGATCGTGCCAGCAGGCTTGCTGCCGATACTGCCGCCGCCAACACCAGCGAATTCCAGGTTCAGTTCATGCGCGCCTTCCGGCAGGTTCACGCGCAACAAATGCAAACGATCGGGAAGCGTACTCCAGCTTCGCGTGTCGGCATTTTCGAGGACGGCCGATGCGATATTGAAGAGAAATTCCAGACCCTGGCTGTTTTCGCCCGCCTCGTTCGCCACCCGGTTCTTGATCACGTTGCGTGCGATGGATCTGGCGATCAGTCCGGGCAACTCGTCATCGAGCGCGCGCTGGGCCGCTACCGACAGGTCTTCGACCATTTCACTGCGCGCAATCTCGTTGCCGCCTTCGACCAGCACGATCCGGTTCGCGCTGCCGGAACGCTGCCGCAAGGCGGGTAGCGAAATCCGGTAGAACTTGCCGGACGTGAAATCCTGATGCAACGCCGTCACTTCATGACGACGCGGCACAAGGCCCGTCATTCCAACGACAATCAGCTCGCCGCCACCGGTTTCCGCCAGCGCCTTCGCCTGCGCTGCACGCTTGGCGCCGAAACGTTTCGCGAATGTTTCGTATTCATCCTGCAAACCGAATCGCGCGGTCAGCAACAACAGTCGCTTTTCGAGATCCTCCGGCAACTGCCTCACGGTTCCGTTGCGATCGTAGGCTTGCAGTGCCTTGCGATACGCAATCAACGCGTTGTCGTCCTCGCCCAGGCCTTCGAAAACAATGCCGGAAAGGTAACGTGGAAAGGCATCGCCGCCTTGCGGAGCGGCACCGCCGTAGACACGATCGAGAAGGAGATTCATCTGCGTTGCTTCGACGCGTGCTGCGTCCCAGTCGCCGCGCTCAAGCTGGTTGAGCGCCTGCAGCACGTGCAACTGCAGCCGTTCGAAGGCGCGCGGTTGGTAGCTGGTCGTACCTTCCGCGAGTGAAAATTGCCCGATGGTCTCGGAAATGCTCATGGCTTCCTGGAAACCGACCAGCGGTTTCGCCGCCTCGAAAGCCGCGATGCTTCCCGGGATATCGCCGTTCATGCGCAACAGCACACCTTTGTTGATGTAGTAAAGCGCTTCGTTGCGAATGCCGCCATCAAGCGTTTCAAGCTTTGCAAGCGCATCCGCCGGCCGGCCCTGCTGGACGGCAATATCAATATCGCGCAGCGCGTTGCCGTACGTGGCACAACCGCCGAGAACGAGCAGCGCCGCAAGCATCGCGGCGCTGCGCATGACACGCAGAAGAGTTCCCATTCCTGTTCACACCCGTACCCGTGTTACGGGCGGAAGCTGCTTCCCGTGATGTCCTTCTTGATCTTCTTCTGCCCAAGCCAGACCTTGCGATTGTCCTTCATGCTGATGAGTTCAAGATCGATCTGGTAGAACACCACCTGGCGACGCCCCTCGGCATCGACAATCGTGTTGATGCTTCCGGACAACATGTAATCCGCGCCAAGCTCCTGGCCCATCGCATTCCGCGTATCGGCACGGGAGTGGGTGTCCTGATCCTTGCGTTCGTCGCGAACAGGATCGCGTTCGGCGCGGCTCGCCACGAAATCCGCACGACCGGAATTGATCAGCGCGCGTTCCATATCCTTCACGAACGTCTGCGTGTTGATGTGTTCGTGGCTCAGGTTACGGACATTGCCGACGATGACCGCAGGACGATTGCCTTCGCTGGCGCGATGCGACTCTATCCATGGACGCGACAGCATGTCGGAAATCATTTCCTCCGAGACCAGCCGTGAATCGGTGTCGTTCCAGCGTCCGCTCAGATCCGTCGTAGTACCCGGATCGATACGCGCGACACGCGGACTGCCACAGGCCGCAAGACCTGCGCACATGACGACAACAGCAAGAATTCCGGAAATACGCTTGAACATCATGTTCATTTCTCCCCTGCGTACTGATCAAACAAGGTTTCGCCGTGCTGCGCGAAATGGTTGCGCAGACCATCGTGCATCTGGTTGGCCGAACCGACGACGCTTTTTACACGTTTCAGGTCAAGCTCCGCCTGGCTGTAGACGGTTCCCGTCTTTTGATCACGCCAGCGTCCGATGATTTCCGTACCGCTCATGTTCAGACGCGTCACGTTCTCCACCGAGCGCGAGACGGCCTGTTCGTCGAGCATGTCGTCGCCGCTGCCGGCAGTCGCGATGAAATCGTTCGATACGACATTCATGAACGATGACAGCACGCGAGCCACTTCAGCACGTGCGCGGTCATCGGCCGTGGACCGCTGCAACGACGCATCGGTCATCTTCGGCGCCGAACCCATGCCGTGGATCAAGCGTCCGTCACGATTGTTCAGCGCCTGTGAGCCTTCGTTGACCCAATCAGGGGCGCCTTTGATTCCGAGATCACTCTCGATCTCGGTACGGCCGCCGGCGCAGGCGGCAAGGCCGGCCGCAAGCAGGCACACGAGCAACAACCGGGAAAGGTGAATCGCTTTCATTGCAGGTCTCCTCAGGAGCTTGCCGGCACGCCGTAACGGGCCGGTCCATATTATGTTGACCGGAGCAGTTTACGCTGTCGTGATTATTGTGGCACCTGTCTGATCCGCACGGGTCACGCCATTCAGCGCGGTCCCCACAAGGCCGCGTCGATGTCGTCCTCGCGCCATGCAAAAAAGCGCACCGGGACTTTTCCGCCGACCAGCGCGACGCCTTCCGCCGCCAGCTTCCTGGCCTGCTCCGCATACGGTTCACTGTCGACGGGAAACGCCAGGCGGCCGTCCGCTCGCAGCACGCGATGCCAGGGCAGCCGGGCGGAACGCGGCGATTCGCGCAACAGCCGGCCGACGAGTCTCGCGCGTCCGGGCAAGCCGGCGCGATGCGCGACATCACCATAAGCTGCGACCTGCCCGCGCGGGATCGCGCGGATCGCCTGGAAAACGGCGCGCTGGATTTCGTCAGAAGTCATGGCCGCAGAGATTACTGACCGCGACACGGGATGCCCAGCGGATGCATTCAGAATATTCAACCATTCGGTTGACAGATATTCGGCAAGCGCCTAAATTCAACCATATGGTTGAACAACACTCCGAACATCTCGACAGCATTTTCCGTGCCCTTGCAGATCCCACTCGGCGCGCCATGTTGCGCGCCCTCAGTAAACAGGAAAGCACGATCAGCATGCTCGCTGCGCCGCATCGCATGTCGCTGGCCGCCGCCTCGAAACACGTGAAAGTGCTGGAAAACGCCGGCTTGGTGGACCGCACGATTGCCGGCCGTACGCACGTTTGCCGGCTGGCCCCTGCCCGCCTCGCCGAGGCGCACGAATGGCTGCACTTCTACGAACGCTTCTGGAACGAACGCCTGGGCGTGCTGGGGCGGCTTCTCGCAGAAGCACCCGCGGAGAAAACGCGATGAATGATGACGGCATCGCCCTTCTGAGCGCCGCGCTGCAGGGCGCCGGAAACGCGCGAGGCGGTATTCGAACGAAATCGCATTCACTACGGCATTACGGAGATCAGACGATGAACAATGCATACGGCGTCATCGCCGAGCCCGGAACCATCGTGTTCCAGCGCATGCTGCCCGGCCCCATCGAACGTGTCTGGGCATACCTCACCGAATCAGACAAGCGCGGGCAATGGCTCGCTTCCGGTGAAATGGAACTGAAAGTCGGCGGCACAGTGGAACTGGATTTTCACAATGCCGATCTTTCCCCCGTCACTTCCGCTGCTCCGGAAAAATACAAGGCAATGGAAAACTCCGCGTCTTTCACTGCACGCATCACCCGCATCGAGCCGCCACGCCTGCTGGCCTACACGTGGGCCGAAAGTGAAGGCAATGATTCCGAAGTCACGTTCGAGCTCACGCAGCGCGGCGACGAAGTCCATCTCCTGCTTACGCATCGCCACCTGGGCGACAACCGCGACACTCTTCTCAGCGTTGCGAGTGGCTGGCACACGCATCTCGGCATCCTGATCGATCGCCTGAACGGCCAGGTTCCGCAATCGTTCTGGGCAACCCATACACGTCTCGAAGCTGAATACGGCAAACGTATCGCAGAATAGTCGAGCCGGAATGCGAACAGCGAGTTCTTCGGCTTCCGAAATTTCGCTTGGGGTGCCGGACCAAACGCTGCAATCGCGTTCGTGAAGGAGCGTGCGCATGCTCGACACGACTGGACAACTTTGCCGGAGCACTCGGCCGATTGACGCAAATCGAGCGTCATGAATTCGCAACATTTCCGACAACAAGTCCCGATCTTCCGATGCTCAGACGCAAATATCGGGATGTGCATTTCCTCGGTTACCGGTTTGGCGAAGACCTGGTGCGGTACGCGTCGGCGGCGGATGTCTTCGTCTTCCCTTCGCGCACCGACACGTTCGGCCTCGTTCTGCTCGAAGCCATGGCCTGCGGTGTTCCTGTTGCTGCTTTTCCAGTGACCGGGCCAGTCGATGTCGTGCGAAATGGCGTCACAGGCGCGCTTGATCATGATTTGCGCGATGCGATTACTGCGGCATTGAACATCGGTGGCCGCAACTGCCGCCCTTACGCTCTGCGGCATAGCTGGGATGCGTGTACTGCGGAATTCCTGCAACACCTGCGCACGCCTGGTGACGGTCGATATCCGCGCGCGCCATTGCGCGCGTCGAGCCGCTGGCTGCAAGTATCGAAATCGATGCCGGAAACGACAAAGCCCCGCGAAGCGGGGCTTTGTCCGGATATGGTGCCGACGCGCAGAGTCGAACTGCGGACCTACTGATTACGAATCAGTTGCTCTACCAGCTGAGCTACGTCGGCGAATCTGGAAGGCGCGCATTATATGGGATGGCCTGAGCGCGGGCAACGCGAACGATGGGTGAATCAGGTGCTATCGGGACCGGACGCGGATCACGACTTCGACGCTGACGAGTTCGCTGCCTTGCGGCACGGTTGGCAGCGTTGCGAATCCGACGGCGTCAGCGGGTATGTCGCTGATCTCACCGGTCTCCACGTCATAGAAATGGTGATGCTCGCTCGTGGTGGAGTCGTAGAAGATACGGCCCGGCTCGACGACCACTTCGTGCAACAGGCCGCGTTCGCTGAACAACTTGAGCGTGTTGTAAATGGTCGCGACCGAAACCTTGCGCGCCTCGCTGTTCACGCGTGCGTGAACCTGCTCCGCGGTCAGATGCTGAGGTCTGGCCAGCAGCACGCCGGCCACGGCCAGTCGCTGCGCTGTGGGGCTGATACCATGAGCTTCAAGCTGTTTCGATATTTCCTGCGTGTGCTGCATTTGGCAAGTATAGGTTCGTGCGCTGTAGTTAGTCTAATTCTTCACGTATTTTCGGCGCTAATTCCCTGAATTCTCAAGGGTTTGGCAGAATGGGCATCAGCGGCAGGGGCGGTATTCGCCGGGATCAAGGATAGGTGAGCGGCCAAGTACGATATCCGCCAGCAGACGAGCCGAAGCCGGCGCCGTGGTGAGGCCATGCCGGAAATGGCCGGTATTGAGATACAAACCACGGATGGCTGAATGTTCGCCGATATACGGCAGTTCGTCGGGCGTCGCCGGGCGGAAGCCGCACCAGTGACGTTCCACATTCAGGTTGCCCAACGCCGGCAGCATGCGTGCGGCCGATTCCTGCAACTGCTCGCGGGCGGCATCGGTCGTGTCCCGGTCAAAACCGACATCCTCCACAGTACTGCCGACAACAATGGCGCCGCTTCGGCGCGGGATGACGTAACAACCGCGGTTCAGCAGGATGCGCGACAGCAGGCCCGGCGGCGCGTCGAACTGGATGACCTGTCCTTTCATCGGGCGAACGTCGCCGCGGATACCAAGCGGCGCAAGCAGTTCGCCTGACCACGCTCCGGCACAGATCACCACCCGGTCCGCATTGATCTCCCCGTCCGCCGTGGTCACGCCGACGACACGGTTCTCGCGTGTCGCAAGCCCGGCTACCGCAAGGTCTTCACGAATCGGAACGCCACTGCCGTAGACGGATTCCGTGAGCGCACGCATCAATCGCGAGCTGTGCACGTGGGAGACCGTCGGCAGGAACACGGCGGACGCGGGCGCACTGCCACCCAGTGCGGGCTCGCAGGTAACGACCTGGGCCGGATCGAGAATATCGAGAGGCCGGGCGCTGTAGCGCGCCCAGGCCTGCGCAATCTGGCGCTCGTCATCGCCGAAGACGAGCATACCGCTGTTCACGAGTTCCGGATCTATCGCCGAATCACGGCGAAGATCATCCACCAGCACCGGGTAATACTGCTGGCTCCAGTGCGCGAGGGCCTGCAAGGGCGCGCGCAGACGCCAGGGATAAAGAGGAGAAAGAATGCCGGCCGATGCTCGGGACGCCTCGCGACCCGGCCGCGCCTTTTCGACGATGAGTACGGAAAGCCCGGCGCGGCTGAGTTCGCGTGCAGTAAGCAGACCAAAAACACCCGCCCCGACTACGATAACGTCCGGTTTTTGCCTGGTCATTCGCTGGCCCCGTTCCCCGCAGGAAATTCTTGCTAGAATTCTGGCGGGTATTGTGCCACCCGGCTCAGACCCGCACCAGCAACCCACTCCCACGGAAGGAGAGTTCCATGCGCAAGGAAAGCGGCTTCACTCTTATAGAACTCATGGTCACGATTTCGGTGCTGGCAATACTTGTCAGCGTCGGCATCCCGTCCATGCAGAGCTTTGTCATGAACAACCGTCGGGCGGCAGCCGTCAATGCCTTCGTGACGGACGTGCAGCTCGCACGAAGTACAGCGGCAAGTGGTGGAGCGAATACGGTGCTGTGCCATTCCAGCAACGGGACTGCCTGCTCCGGCGAGACAAACGCCAATTGGGCCGAGGGTTGGCTGCTGTTCGAGGATATAGATAAGAATGAAACGCTCGATGCCACAAATGAGCGGTTGCTCAGCGGTCAAGCAGCGAGAATGGGAGTCACGATGTCCTCGAATCGCGGCAGCTTCACATTCCGTCCCGGCTTTCGCGCGGCCACCGCCGGTACGATCGCCGTTTGTGTCAGCGGCGCTGACAACGACCGCTGGATCGTCATAAGCCCCACAGGAAGACCCCGTACGCAGAGCACGCCAGACAATCCGAGCTGCCCAGGCTCGTAAATCAACAGCCGCTGGTACTTCATCGGCGGCTCGTTCCACCCATCCTTCGTTGGAACCTAAGGTTTTTTCTGAGAACTCCGGTTTTTCCTGATCGGGGAAAATTTACCATTCATCGGCTGTTGGGTTGTTTCACCCAATCCCTTGCCCAATAGTCGGCGCATGAAAAACCAGTCCGGTTTCACACTCATCGAACTCATGGTGACCGTTGCCCTGGTCGGCATCGTGGTTGCGATCGGCTTTCCAGCCATGGGGGATTTCCTGAGGAATTCGCGGGTCACGTCGTCCGTGAACGACTTCGTGGCGGCGACCACCGTCGCACGCAGCGAAGCCATGAAGCGACGCGCTCCCGTCACCGTCTGTACCAGCACCAATTCCCTTGCCGCAACGCCGGCGTGCGACGCCAGTGGAACGGCCAGCTGGGAAAACGGCTGGATCGTGTTCGCGGACACGGATGGCGATGCTGTCGTCGACGCCGGCGAACAGCTGCTGCAACGCCAGGCGCCGCTCGGAAACGATCTTTCGGTACGCACGGATGCCGCAGTCGCGAAATATGTTTCGTTTTCCGGTGCCGGCCGGACGCGTTCGGCCACGGCTCCAGGCACGGTCCCCGGGAATTTCGTCTTCTGCGACAGCCGCGGCATCGCTGCAAGCGCCGGCGCCTCATCGGCGCGTGGATTGAACGTTTCGCGGACCGGACGACCGCAAACACTGCGTCAGCAGGCCGATATCACTGCTCTGGGAATCACCTGCCCATGAACCCTGTCAAAGGAAAATCCGCCGGCTTTTCGCTGATCGAAGTGCTCGTCGCGCTCGTCGTCCTGTCGATCGGCCTGATCGGCGTTGCTGCACTGTTCGTCAACAGCCTGCAATACAGCGGCACCGCCATCCTGCGTACGCGCGCTGTCAGTTATGCCGAAGACATGGCTGACCGTATCCGCGTGAACAGCGTCGCCGGCGCGAGCTATGTCGTCGCAGACACCGGACTCGGCACGGATGGAAGCTGCAACGAAACCCACGACACTGCGGCATCCGCCTGCAACTCCGCGGCACTCGCAGCGCACGATATCTACACCTGGAAACAGGCTCTGGCGAGTACCTCGGTCGGCCTGCCCGGTGGCAAGGCGTCCATCGCGCAGGACACAACGACGAGCCCGCCCACCTACACGATTGTTGTCACGTGGACGGAACGGGATGAAACCCCAGCTTATACATTGATATTCCAGACACCATGAAGATCAAACGCCAACAGGGCATGTCCCTGCTCGAACTGATGGTCGCCATGACGATCGGAATTTTCCTGGTCGGCGGAGCGTTCGTCGTGTTTCTCAGTGCCAGCGATTCCCGGCGCACCAACGAAGATATTTCGCGGATGCAGGAGAACGCGCGCTACGCCATGGACACGATCAAGGCCGACGTCCGCCTCGCCGGCTACTGGGGACTGACTCGCGACGTCGGCATCATCGAAAGCTATAACGGCACAGCCACGCAGCTCGACGAGATCACCGGCGATTGCGCGGCGCGTTGGTACATCGACCTTGCGAACGCCGTGTTCGCATCAAACGACAGTAATCCCTATGCGGCCACTTGCCTGGCAGCGGCCGATTACCAGGCGAATACGGATGTCCTGGTACTGCGCCACGCATCGCCCATAGAAGCGGCCGCGCTGGAAACCGGTTTCATGTACATCCGTTCCGATGCAGCACGAGGCGAGGTGTTTGAAGGTTCCACGGGCGCCGCGAACACCTATTCCACGGACGCTCAAGATCATCGCCTGCTGACCCACGCCTACTACGTTCGCCCATACACGTTTTCCGCCGGTGACGGACTGCCGTCGTTGCGGCGCCTTGTACTGAATTCCAACGGTACCGTTCCGGTCATCACCGACGAAGAAGTGATTCCCGGCGTCGAGGATCTCCAGGTTCAGTATGGCGTTGACGACAACGGGGACGGCGCGGTCAATCGTTATATCGATCCTGACACCGCGCTCGGTGCAAGCGAAGTGCTCGCGTTACGGATCTGGGTCATGACGCGTGCGCCAACGAATGAACGTGGCTTCACGGATTCCAGCACCTATGTCTACGGCAGCAGATCGGTAACACCCGCGGCACCTGCCAACAGTTTCCGCCGGATGCTGCTCACATCCACCATTCGACTGAGAAATCTCGGACCGGTGTCAACGCCATGAACAACACCATGAACACGTTTCCGCAAAGAAAACTCCAGGGCCGGAAAGAACAGAAAGGCGCTGCGCTGATTGTTGCCCTGATCCTGCTGCTGGTCATCACCATACTGGCGGTATCCATGATGGGCACGTCCCGCCTGCAACTCGTCATGGCGGGTAACAACCAGTTCAGCCTGCTCGCTTTCCAGGCCGCCCAGTCCGCCATCGAATCGCGCCTTATCCTTGCAGGATTCACGACAGGGGCGCCGCCCGCCAATGTCACATATCCGTACAACGGCATCGGCTCCAGCGCGACGGCGGCGGTCACGTATCAGGCCGCAACCGAAGTTCCTGCCGGCGGCTACAGCATCGGTGCGGGTTTTCAGGCCTACCACTTCGAAATCGACGTGACTGCAACGGCACCACGCGGGGCAGCGTCGAATCAGACCCAGGGCGTCTACATCGTCGGACCGGGCGGCAGCTGATGCCGGCGGTCACAATCGGAATCGAGGTTTACAGACATGAAACACCTTATTACATGCACCGTCCTTGTCGCCGCCCTGTTGTTTCTCGACAGCGCCAATGCGGAGTTGAGAATCCTTGAACGTCCTTACGAGGTCACGCAGCTCCGCATCATCATGCGCACGCCGAACACCGGCGAAGTGCTGGTCAACGAGTGTGAAACCTGCGAAGACGTGACGCTGAAAATCACGCCTGAGACGAAGTTCTTCAAAGGCGACCGTGAAATCCCTCTGGCGCAGGCATTCCGGCATCGCGGACAGGAAGCGGTCGTAATGCGTGATGCGGAATCGAACGACGTTGTGCGCATCATGATCTACTGAATCCTGAATCATTGACCAGATCGAGACGTGCTTGCGCCGGCAACGGCGCGCCCTGTCACCGGAGAAGAATGATGAACGTGAACCTTCGAAAAATCCGCGATGTAACGCTCGCCTTTCTGCTGGGCGCCGTGCCTGCCGGCAACGCGCTGGCGGACGATATCGAAATCTATGTCGGCGCCGACAACGACCTTGGCGGCGTGCCGCCGAATATCCTGTTCATCATCGATACCTCAGGTTCGATGCAAGGTATCGTGGAAAACGACCAGGCAGCGTACGATCCGGCCATCGACTATCCCGGAACTTGCCAGGACGATCGCATCTACTGGTCAAGCCGCAGCAACTTCCCGACTTGCGGCACCAGCCAATACGTTCCGCTCGCCTCCTTCCATTGCGAGGCGGCCACGGATGCATTCACCACGGTCGGCTATTTCCAGGACCGCTTCGGCAGCTGGCGTGATTCGGCGGGTACGAACAACGATTACTGGACCGACGTCGACAGGCGTTACCAGGATCGGCTGACCGAGTGCAAGGCCGACCAGGGCGTACACGGTAACGGCGGTGCGGAGCTGTACGCCGCCGATCGCGGAAACGGTCCCTGGAGTGCCACTGCTGCACACGGCACAAATTGGAACAACCGCGACGTGCTGACCGTCATGTCGGGCAACTATCTGAACTGGTGGAACAATCCGCCGCCGCGCAGCACGCTGACCCGTCTCGCGGTCGTACAGGATGTCACGAAGAACCTGCTCGACAGTGTCGCAAACGTCAATGTCGGCCTCATGCGTTACAGCAGCGACGCCGCCGGCGGCATGATTCTTTATCCGGTCGAGGACGTGACTGCGCACAAAACCGCGATGAAAACCAGCATCGACACCCTGCAGCCGCTGGGTGGAACACCGTTGTCCGAAACCTTTTACGAAGCGATCCAGTATTTTCGTGGCAAGAACGTCGACTTCGGTCTGGATTCAAAAGTATCCACTACTACGGTACCCAGCGTTGCCGAATCGCGCGGCAACGGCGATGCCGATCTCGCCGACGCGGAAGACAGCGATTACCGAAGCCCGATAGCATTCCAGTGCCAGAAGAATTTCATCATCTATCTCACCGATGGCGAGCCGACTTCGGACAGCCACGCGGGCAGCAAGATCAAGGCCTGGCCGGGTTTTGCCGGCAGCGGCACTTGCTCCGACTCCATCAGTGGCGATTGCATGGAAGAGGCCTCCTATTACGCCCGCAATCGCGATCTGCGGCCGGACATGAACGGTGATCAGAACGTCATCACCTACGTCGTCGGTTTCGACCTGCAGGTCGACAAGCTTGTGGACACAGCGAAGGCCGGTGGTGGCAAATTCTACCTGGCCGACGACTCGCAATCGCTGCTGTCGGCGTTCACCGATATCGTGAACGAGATTCTCGCCATCAACACCACGTTCACCGCGCCTGCGGTGTCCGTCAACGCGTTCAACCGTACCGTGCACCTCGACCAGCTGTTCTTCACGGTGTTCAAACCGTCCGACCGGCCGCACTGGAACGGCAACATGAAGCGGTTCGATCTTGGCTTTGCATCAGGCAGCACCGAGCTTGAAATCCTGGACGCCAATGACAATCCGGCGGTGGATCCGAACACGGGCTTCTTCCGCGACACGGCAGTCAGTTACTGGACGCTGTCCGACCAGACGCCGGATGGCGGCGAAGCGAAACTGGGTGGCGCTGCCGGCAAGCTTGGGCTTACCCGCAATATTTATACCTACACCGGCAACGAAGCCGCGCTCACGAACACGCCTAACCGGTTCCATGAAAGCAATACGGGCATCACCAAGGCCTTGCTTGACATCGCAGCGCAGACGGACACCTACAGGACCAAGCTGCTCCAGTGGGCACGCGGTGTCGACCTGAACGACGACGACGACGACGGCCTGGTCGACGATGCGCGCCGCATCATGGGCGATCCCTTGCACTCGAAACCGGTGGTGGTGACTTATGGCGGCACTGTTGAAAATCCTGACTTCACGGTATTCATGACCACGAACGACGGCTTCCTGCATGCAATCAACGGTGCAACAGGTGATGAGCATTTCTCGTTCATCCCGCAGGAAACCTGGCCTAATCTTCACCACCTTTACGAAGATAACCCCGGCGTCAACAACAAGGCGTACGGACTGGATAGCCCGATCACCGCATGGACCAAGGATCTCGACGGCGATGGTGTTATCGAATCGGTGGACGGCGATCGCGTCTATATCTTCTTCGGACAGCGCCGCGGCGGGAAAAACTATTACGCGCTCGACGTCACGAACCGGGCAGCTCCCTCATTCCTGTGGCGCAGGGGCAAGACCAGCACCGGTTACGGTGAACTCGGCCAGACCTGGTCGCAACCACGGGTCGCCAAGGTCAAGGTAGGTGCCACTGACAAGATCGTGCTGATCTTCGGCGGCGGATACGACGAGGATCAGGACGGTGCCGATATCTATCTCGACGACGACGAAGGCCGTGCGATCTACATGGTCGATGCGCTGACGGGTGCCATCATCTGGCGTGCCGGCCCGACGGGCAGCGGTGCCAACCTGGAGCTCGCCGCAATGGAGAGCTCGATACCCGCCAAGATACGCGTGGTTGACATGAATGCGGACGGCTACAGCGACCGCATGTACGCCAGCGATGTCGGCGGCCGGATATTCCGCTTCGATATCCTGAATGGGCAACCAGCGGCGTCGCTCGTTACAGGCGGAATGATCGCGTCACTGGGCGCAGGTGATGACAACACTCCGACTGCGGCCAACAGCCGCAAGTTCTTCTACCCGCCGGATGCGGCGATTATTGTCGATGGCAGCAGACGGTTCATCAATCTTGCCATCGGTTCAGGCAACCAGGACCACCCGCTGGGCCGCGCCACAACGGACCGCCTGTATTCGGTGCGCGACTGGAATGTCTACAACGTTCCAGCCGCTTATACGCAGGAAGACGGTACCGTCATCACCGTGGACGATCTGTACGATGCGACGGATAACCTCATCCAGCAAGGGACAGACGCACAGAAAAGCGCTGCAATCGAAACGTTGAACAGCAAGGACGGCTGGTATATCGATCTTGAAAATGTGTCGACTGGCGCAATCGAAGGCGAAAAGTCCTTGTCGGAAGCGACGACTGCACAGGGCAGGATCTTCTACACGACATTCACTCCGATAAGCGCCGGGCAGACGAACAGCTGTGCGCCCAGCCAGGGCATCGCGCGCGTATATGCCATCGACGCCGTGAACGGAGGTGCCGTGCAGAACTTCGATGACCTCGGCACGGACGATGCACTCACGCGGGACGACCGTGCGATGAATCTGACCCGCGGCGGTATTCCTCCGGAAGTCACCATCCTGTTCCCGGAATCCAACGACGGTAAACCTGCAGCGTTTGCGGGCCCTGAAAGGCTGCCGTTGAATCTGACGAATCCACCGGTCAGAACGTACTGGTACGAAGCCGGCGCCGCCGAATAACACACATGCGCAAGCGTTCGCCGTCTCGACGGCGAACGCTGCACAAACGCACAGAACAAGCGAGGCAGAACATGACAGGTAATGGCAAGCGAGGGGACGGCGGCTTCACGCTGATCGAACTGCTGATTGCGATGGCGATCATGGCCATCATCGCCGCGGTCGCAATTCCTTCGTACACCCAGTACGTACGGCGAGCCCAGCGTGTCGACGCAACGGCCGCCTTGCTGCGCATTCAGAACGAGCAGGAAAAGTACTACCTCAACAACAACAGCTATGCGAGCTCCACCACGGATCTCGGCATTACCACGACCGAAAACGGCTACTACACGCTGAGCATCACGGCGGCCACGCCCGTCACCAACTACACAGCAACCGCGACGGCGACCGGCCGGCAGCTGGCGGATGACGACTGCCGGACATTCACTGTGACGGGCCAGGGCGTGCGTGCGGCAGCAGATTCGAGCGGTACTGCCAATACGGCGGAATGCTGGCGCTGACGTTCGCTGAAACAATAAAAAACGCCGCGGAAGCGGCGTTTTTTTTATTGTTGATTGCCGGGATTACCGGAGTTCTTCCTTTTCACTGCCGCCGCACGATGCGTATCGACGATGCTGTCGAGAATGAACAACGCCGCGCCGACCGTGATGGCAGAATCGGCCACGTTGAATGCCGGAAAGTGCCAGCTGCCGTAATAGAAATCGACAAAATCGATGACGTAACCGTGGATGGCGCGATCAATCACATTGCCCAGTGCTCCACCGAGAATCAGTGACAGGGACGACGGCAACAGCGGTCCCTGCCCTGCCGGCATCTTTCTCAGCCATACAAGAATGAATGCGCTCACACCCGCACCCAGCAACACGAAGAACCAGCGTTGCCAGCCACCGGCATCTGCCAGGAAACTGAACGCAGCGCCGGTGTTGTGCAGCAGCGTGAGGTTGAGATGCGGCAGCACGCGGATGGAATCGAACAGGCCCATCTGCTGCACGACAAGATACTTCGTGATCTGATCGGCAACGATTACCAGCGTAGAAACGATCAGCCAGTTCACTGGCCGATGCGCATCCCACAGCTTGATTCTTTTTTTCATGTTCATGCGTAATACCGCTCCTCGCCTTCACCCGCCACGTTTTCGACACAGCGTCCGCACAGTTCCGGATGCACGGCATCCGATCCCACGTCCTCACGACGATGCCAGCAGCGGGCGCATTTTTCATGTAGTGCACGCCGCGCCGTGATCCACAACCCCTTCACCTCCTCGTCGCTGCCTGCATCTCCCGGCCGTTCTGCAGCAGGCTTCACATGAGCATACGAGGTGATCAATGCAAAACGCAGTTCATCGCCGAGCGCCTCCAGTTTCCCGCGCAGTTCATCGTCGGCGTACAGCGTCACGTCGGCATCCAGCGACGACCCGATCACGTCGTCCTTGCGCAAACGCTCGAGATGGCGCGATACGGCCTGACGCGTGTGCAGTACGGTTTCCCAGTCGATATCCGATACGTCTTTCGCCGTGCCGGGAATGTCATGCCACTCGCTCATGAAAACCGATAGCGCGCGCTTGCCTGGCAGGAAGTCCCAGGCTTCTTCCATCGTGAACGACAGGATGGGCGCGAGCCAGCGCACCATTGCCTCGGCAATGTGATACAACGCGGTCTGACAGGAACGTCGTGCAAGGCTTTCGGCCTGCGTGGTGTACTGGCGATCCTTGATGACATCGAGATAGAAGCTGCCAAGGTCGACAATGCAGAAATTGTGCACCTTCTGGTAAATGACGTGGAACTCGTAATCGTCATACGCACGCTGCACGGTTTCCTGCAGCGTGCGCGCCTGTTCCAGCACCCAGCGATCCAGTGACAGCATGTCGGCCGGTCGAATCTGGTCGGTCTCCGGATTGAAGCCGTTCAGATTGGCGAGCAGGAAACGCAAGGTATTGCGCAAGCGGCGATACGAATCGCCTGTGCGTTTCAGAATCTCGTCCGAAACCGCGATCTCCCCCCGGTAGTCCGTTGCCGCCACCCACAGGCGCAGTGCATCGGCACCCATCGAATTCACGACCTTCTGCGGCGCCACGACATTGCCCACCGACTTCGACATCTTTCGGCCCTGCGCATCAACGGTGAACCCATGCGTCAGCACCGCCCTGTAGGGCGCGGCATCGCGAATCGCGACCGATGTCAGCAACGATGACTGGAACCAGCCGCGGTGCTGGTCGGAACCTTCGAGATACAAGTCCGCCGGCACCTGCAGCTCGGCGCGTTGTTCGAGCACGCAGTAGTGCGAAAGGCCGGAGTCGACCCACACGTCGAGAATGTCGGTGACTTTTTCGTAGTGCTTGGCTTCATCGCCCAGCAACTCGCTCGCATCGAGTTCGAACCACGCATCGATACTGTCCTTCTCGACACGCTGCGCAACCAGCTCAAGCAACTCGGACGTGCGCGGATGCAACTCGCCGGTCTGCTTGTGCACGAACAACGCGATCGGCACGCCCCAGTTGCGCTGGCGCGAGATGCACCAGTCGGGACGGCCTTCGATCATTCCGTCAATGCGGCTCTCGCCCCAGGATGGCGTCCATTGCACCTTGCGGATTTCCGCACGTGCGCGTTCGCGCAGCTTCCCCTGCTCCATGCTGATGAACCACTGCGGCGTCGCGCGGAAAATCAGCGGAGTCTTGTGCCGCCAGCAATGCGGATAACTGTGCTGCATGGATTCATGGTGCAATAACATGCCGCGCTCGCGCAGTACGTCGACGATCTTCGGATTTGCCTTGAACACGTGCTCGCCCGCGAACAGCTCGGTGCCTTCCAGGAACACACCGTTGCCGCCCACCGGATTCTCCAGCGGCAGTTCGTATTCGACACCGACCGCGAAATCTTCCTGACCGTGACCCGGCGCAGTGTGAACGGCGCCTGTTCCGGATTCCAGCGTTACGTGTTCGCCCAGCACGACCGGCACGCTGCGTTCATAGAACGGGTGCTTCAGCATCAGGCCTTCGAGCGCGCTGCCTTTCGCGCGCGCAACAATCTCGAACGCATCGACCTTGTAACGGCGCATGGCGTTCTCGACGAGTTCTTCGGCAAACAGCACGCGCTCGGGGCCGTGGCCGGCGTCGAATTGCACCAGTGCGTAATCGAGCTCGGCGTGCAGCGCGACCGCCTGGTTCGCTGGCAGCGTCCACGGTGTCGTCGTCCAGATTGCGATCGACACCAGGCCTTCACCGCCGCTGCCGACAGGCGTCATGCGTTTCGACAGATCGTCGTCGTCGACAACCGGAAAACGTACATCGATGGCCGGCGAACTCTTGTCCTGGTATTCGACTTCCGCTTCGGCCAGCGCAGAACCGCAATCCAGGCACCAGTGCACCGGCTTGTAGCCTTTGTAGAGGTGGCCGTTCTCGATGATCTTCGCAAACGCACGCAGTTCGTTCGCTTCGTACATCGGATCCAGCGTGAGATAAGGTTTGAACCAGCTGCCGGTGATGCCCAGACGGATGAAATCGGCGCGCTGCCGGTCAATCTGTTCCAGAGCAAATTTACGGCAGGCATCGCGGAACGCGCGCGGATCGCTCTTCACATTCTTGCCGAGCTTCTTTTCGACCGCATGCTCGATCGGCAGGCCGTGGCAATCCCAGCCGGGCACGTAAGGCGCGTCGAAACCCGCCAGCGTACGCGACTTGACGACAATGTCCTTCAGTATCTTGTTCACGGCATGACCGATGTGAATGTCGCCGTTCGCATACGGCGGACCGTCGGCGAGAATGAATTTCTCCCGGCCTTCGCAATGTGCGCGCAGCTTGCCGTAGCGATCTTCTTCTTCCCAGCGCTTGAGCATTTCCGGTTCGCGCTGCGCGAGATTGCCGCGCATGGGGAAATCGGTTTCCGGAAGATTGAGAGTCTGCTTGTAATCAGTCACGCCGTTGTCCATTCATTATGTGAGTTGAAATTGTCTTTTACGTCGCGCGGCCGCGCTTCTGCCATTCCACCATGCGCAACCGGCCTTCATTGACGTCGAGCCGTATCTGTTCGCGCAAGGCGTCGAGATCCGGAAATTTTTCTTCTTCTCTCATCTTCTCGAGAAATTCGATTTCGATATGCCTGCCGTAGATATCGCGGTCGAAATCGAACAGATACACTTCGACGAGATCGCGCTTGCCATTCACCGTCGGGCGTATGCCCGCGCTTGCCACGCCGTACAGCGGTTCACTGTCCAGCCCGTAGACACGCACCAGGAAAATGCCGCGCAGTGGCAGCTTGTCGTGACGCCGGCGCAGGTTCGCCGTCGGATAGCCCAGCTGGCGGCCGATACGGTCACCATGCGTTACCTTGCCCGACATCCGGTAGCGGCGGCCCAGCAAGTCACGCGCGAGCGCAAGATCGCCGTCGACAAGCGCCTGTCGTACCCGGGTGCTGCTGACGCGCTCGCCCTGGTACGTCTGTGTCGGCGTCGCGGCAACATCGAAGCCGTACTGCGCACCTGCTGCCTGCAGCATGGCGAAATCGCCCTTGCGATCCTTGCCGAAACGGAAGTCATCACCGATCACCAGGTATCTGATGCCCAGCCCGTCCACGAGTATTTCGCGAATGAAGTCTTCCGCAGAGAGCGCGGCAAGCTTCGCGTCGAAACGCAGCAACAGCATTCGTCCCATGCCCTGGTAATCGAGCATCTCATATTTTTCGCGGAAGTCCGTCAGTCGCGGCGGCGCGGACATCGGAGCGAAATATTCGCGGGGTGTCGGCTCGAACGTGACGACCACCGGCGGCGCACCGCGCAGCAAAGCCTGCTTGCGCAATTCGGAGAGAATCGCCTGGTGGCCGATATGCACGCCATCGAAATTCCCGATGGTTGCTGCGGACCCGCGGTGGGATTCCCTGAGATTGCTGCGATCGCGAATGATTTCCATCGAAACTTCAGTTGCCCGTGTTCGGTCCGGAGCGCGCCCGGCAAAGCACCGCATTATACGGACGGGCCACCCCTGGTGTCCGCTACCGGCTTGAGCTGTCCGGGTCGGAATCCGGTGACGAGCAATATGGCAGCGTACACGGCCACGCCACCGAGTACCGCGGCCAGCAGCCGCAGGACGCGATCCGTCGCGCCTGCCTCCAGCCAGCCCGCCAGCGGTCCCGCCAGCCAGACGATGACGATACTCATTGCGATGGTCGCGGCGGTCACGCGTAGCGCGAAAGCCGCCCATCCGGGTAGCGCACGAAACACGTCTTTCGCCTGCAGGCCCTTGTACAGCAGTGCGGCGTTGAGCAGCGCCGCGATACCGGTCGCCAGTGCAAGGCCCGCGTGGGGCGCAGCGAAATCCTGCCAGATCATGGTTCCGACAAAGACAACGTTCAGCACCGCATTCACGCCCATGGCAATGAAACCGACGCGCACCGGCGTACGAGTGTCCTGTCGCGCGTAAAAACCGGGCGCAAGTATCTTCACCAGCGAGAATCCGACCAGCCCGACAGAATACGCCATGAGCGCGACGCGGCTCATCAGAACGTCTTCCGCCCGGAACGCGCCGTGAAAGAACAGGGTCGCGATGATCGGCCCCGCCAGCACGAACAGTCCCGCGGCGGCCGGCACCACGATGAGCACGGCAAGGCGCAAGGCGAAATCCAGGTTCGCGGAAAAGCGTGCGGGATCGTTTGCGGCGTGATCCCGCGAGAGCTGCGGGAGGATGACGGTCGCCAGCGCGATGGAAAATACGCCTAACGGAAACTCCATCAACCGGTCCGCGTAGTACAGCCAGCTGACCGAGCCGGCGACCAGGAAGGACGCAATCAGCGTGTCCAGCAACAGGTTGATCTGCGCGACCGAAGAACCGAACAACGCGGGCAACATCAGCTGGAACACCTTGCGTACGCCCGGAAACTGCCAGTCCCAGCGCGGCCGGGGCAAGAGGCCAAGTTTCGCGAGCGAAGGAAACTGCACCAGCAGTTGCGCGATGCCGGCAAAAAAGACACCCCACGCCAGCGCTTTCACTGGCTCGTCGAACTCGCGTGAACCCCACACGGCTGCCGCAATCAGCGCCAGGTTGAGCAGGACAGGAGCCAGCGCCGGTGCGCCGAAGCGGCCGTAGGTGTTCAGGATGCCGCCGGCAAACGCCGTCATGGCTATGAAGAAGAGGTACGGAAAGGTGACGCGCAGTAGTTCGGCAGTCAGTTCGAATTGCGCGGGGTTGTCCAGGAAGCCCGGCGCGAAGGCCATCACCAGCAACGGCGCCGCCAGCATGCCGGCGATATTGATCAGCAACAGCACCCCGCCGAACGTTCCCGCAACGCGGTCGACCAGCGCCTTTACTTCGTGCGGCTCGCGGGTTTCGCGATATTCGGACACGACCGGAACGAACGCCTGCGAAAATGCGCCCTCCGCGAACAACCGGCGCATGAAGTTCGGGATCTTGAACGCGATGAAGAACGCGTCCAGAGCCGGGCCCACGACCAGGAAAGTCGCAAGCGTGATGTCGCGTACCAGGCCCAGCACCCGCGAGACCAGGGTGAAGCCGCCGACTATCGAGGTGGACTTGAGCAGGGCACGGGACATGGCGGGGCGAGATTCATACCTTATTTATATGGTGCGTGATGATACTCACCCACCTCCCCGCCCGCCACGGTCCAGAACCCGTTTATATCGCGGCTTCCGGGCGCTCGTACGGCCTTGAATCACGCAACATCCATATGCTCAGGCATGCATGACATTCCTCTTGTCGCCAACGAAGGCTACGGTGAGTAGGCCTTCCATGGTTCGAAACGGATCGCCGTCGTATCCGGAAAATGAATCGACGGGATTCCTCCCGGCCAGCGATATCCTTGGTATCGGCCTATCGTTCTGAATAGTCCCGCGGATGCACATTCTCTTGCAGGCCGCCAACCCGGGGAGCAGCAGCAGAATGGCGCCGCGGAGCATCGTGGAGGGATAGCTGGCGGCTTGCGGCCCGACGGAAGGCCCTATCGAGCGCCCAAGTCGTTGACATGCGGTCGGAAAATCCGGAAAATGCGCAGCCTTTCGCGGACCGGAAATATCCGGGGACCGCAGAAGGCGGATCAGCGGCAAAGCGTCGCGAACGAAGGTGAGACAAGGCGGAAAGCCGCGAAAAAGCAGAATGTACACGCTAGTACATGAGCATTTTGAGCGGGTTTCCAACGCAGTATCACCGAGTGCAGCAGCTTTGAGGCGATCCGACAAAGCAGGATTCTCAGGAGAACCACGTTGGCCAATACAAAGCAGTCAAAGAAGCGCGCCAAGCAGGCGGAAACTCACCGCCAGCACAATGCGAGCCTGCGCTCGATGATGCGCACCCAGATGAAGAAAGTGACGAATGCCATTCTTGCCGGCGACAAGGTACAGGCTGAAGCCGCCTACAAGGCTGCCGTGCCGGTAATTGATCGCATGGCCGACAAGGGCATCATCCACAAGAACAAGGCCGCGCGGCACAAGAGCCGCCTGAATGGCCACATTCACGGCATGCAGTAAGCATTCGAGAATAAAAAAGCCGGTCACTGACCGGCTTTTTTTATTTCCGCAGACGCTGCACGGTGCGTCGAAAAATCATTCCGTCGCCGGTTCTTCCCCACTGCCGGGCGGCGTCTGTGCCGCTTCGTCAAGCAACTCTTCACGCTCCGCCGCATCACGAGGGTGTGCCTCCAGATACTTCATGATGTCGTTGCACAGCACATCGGTGCCTTCACGGGCAATTGCGGAAATCATGTGCACAGGCCCTTCGAAACCGAGACCCTCCACAATTTCCCTGCAACATGCTTCACGCTCTTCCGGCAGCAACAGGTCCACCTTGTTCAACACCAGCCAACGCTCGCGCTGCAGCAAGTCCGCGGAAAACTTCTCGAGTTCGCCAAGAATCTTTTTCGCATCGGCAAGGGCATCGCCCGTGCCTTCCATCGGCGCTACGTCGATCACGTGCAGCAGCACGCGGCAGCGTTGCAGATGCTTCAGGAACTGGATGCCGAGGCCGGCACCTTCGGCGGCGCCTTCGATCAGGCCAGGAATATCCGCCATCATGAACGAGCGGCCGATACCGACGGAAACCACCCCAAGATTCGGAAACAAGGTCGTGAACGGATAATCCGCGACCTTGGGGCGGGCAGCCGACACCGCACGGATCAACGTGGACTTGCCCGCGTTCGGCAATCCCAACAGCCCCACATCCGCGAGCAATTTCAGCTCCAGGCGCAACTTGCGGCGCTCGCCTGGTGAGCCGTCAGTGGCCTTGCGGGGTGCGCGATTGACCGAGGATTTGAAGCGCGTATTGCCCAGCCCGTGCCAGCCGCCCTGCGCGACCTTCACCTTCTGGCCTTCGTGCACGATATCGCCGATCAGTTCTTCGGTATCGGCGTCGTAAACCAGTGTTCCTGCGGGCACCTGCACGAAAAGATCATCACCACCCTTGCCGGTGCAATTTGCAGTACCACCGTTCTCACCGCGCTCCGCCTGGAAGGTGCGCGTCACACGAAAGTCCGCCAGCGTCGTCAGCCCGGCATCACCGACCAGCCACACGCTGCCGCCATCACCGCCGTCGCCACCGTTAGGGCCGCCGAACGGAATGTATTTCTCGCGTCGAAAGCCGACCTTGCCGTTACCGCCGTCGCCGGCGATCACTTTGATCGTGGCTTCATCTACAAACTTCATTACAGACAACCTCTGAGCTGCTTCCCGTCTCGGGGATTTTGCAAGCCGGTAATACCGCGGTTGAAACCATCCGGAAATACGGGGTCGCGTAGCGACAGACTACGTGTACATTCCCGGAGCACCGGGACCTTGTCCGTTTTCCCGGCGATTCCGCCTTGTCTCGCCTTGTCTCGCCTTCGCTCGCTACGCCTGAAGCAAGGCTGGAGCGCAGTCGCAAATAAGGATACCCGTCATGCGGGCACAAAAAAGCCCCGCCGAGCGGGGCTTTTTCGGCATTTCGAGTGCGCCGCTTACCCAGCGACGACACTGATGAACTTGCGATTCTTCGGACCCTTGGTCTCGAACTTCACGGTGCCATCCGCCGTCGCAAAGATCGTGTGGTCCTTGCCCAGGCCGACATTGGCGCCCGGATGGAACTGGGTTCCACGCTGGCGGACGATGATGTTGCCGGCGCCAACTACCTGGCCGCCGAAGATCTTCACGCCAAGGCGTTTGCTTTCGGAATCGCGACCGTTACGGGTTGAACCAGCAGCTTTTTTATGTGCCATTGCCTTCTACCTCTTCTAAGTTGCTGCGCTCAGGCGCCCTTGATGCCGGTGATTTCCAGCTCGGTATAAGCCTGGCGATGCCCCTGGCGTTTCATGTGGTGCTTGCGACGGCGAAACTTGATGATTTCGACTTTGCGATGACGGCCCTGCGTCTTCACAGTTGCGGTCACTTTGCCACCGTCGACGAACGGCGCGCCCATGACGAGCTTCTGGTCGCCATCGGAAATCAGGAGCACCTTGTCAAATTCGATCGTGTCGCCCGCCTCGTTGAGCAGCTTCTCGACCTTGATGACGTCGCCCTGGGCAACCTTGTACTGCTTACCGCCAGTTTCAATGACCGCGTACATCGCGTCTCTCCAGTGTATTTCTGCGCAGAAAAGGTTCTTCCGCAAAGGGCGCGCATTTTACTGCCGAAACCCGCGAAGGTCAAACCTCTTGTTGCACCGGGCGACGGGCAAAAAACCCCTTCAACCAAAGGCTTGCGGACCGTCCGTTCGCGCCCGTCACCGGCAGTTGACTCGTCGGGAGTGCGCTAATAGCATGCCCGCTTTCCGGCCCGCTCCAGGCGCCCGTCCGGACTCCAACCACAGGCCCTACCGAAAATCATGACCCTGGACGAGATTCGCAGCCTCATTTCCGCTGATCTTGAAGCAGTGGACGCCGAAATCCGCAAGGAACTGGCCTCCGACGTCGTACTGATCAACCAGCTCGGCCACTACATCATCAATTCCGGCGGAAAGCGGCTTCGCCCCATGCTCGTGCTGCTCGCCGCGCGGGCGATGGGCTACGCGGGACCGCATCATATCGGTCTCGCCGCGGTTGTCGAGTTCATCCACACCTCCACCTTGCTGCATGACGATGTCGTCGATGCCTCCGACATGCGGCGTGGCAAGGATTCCGCGAACGCCATCTGGGGCAACGAAGCCAGCGTACTCGTTGGAGATTTTCTGTATTCCCGCGCGTTCCAGATGATGGTGCGCGCCGACAACATGCGCATCCAGCGCGTATTTGCCGAGGCAACCAACCGCATCGCCGAAGGCGAAGTGCTGCAACTGCTCAACGTCCACGATCCGGATACCGACGAAGCGCGTTACTTCGACGTGATCGAGCGCAAGACCGCCCGCCTGTTCGAAGCCGGCATGGAAATCGGCGGCATACTCGCGGAAGCTACTGACGACGAACTCGCCGCACTGCGCGAATACGGACTGCAGCTCGGCACCGCGTTCCAGCTGATCGACGATGTTCTCGATTACGACGGCAGCGAACAGGAATTCGGCAAGCACGTCGGTGATGATCTCGCCGAAGGCAAACCCACCCTGCCATTGATCTTCGCAATGCGCGAAGGCAACGCGGAACAACAACAACTGATCCGCGATGCCATCGAAAACGGCGGCCTCGAAAACATGGACGACGTACTCGTTGCGGTTCGAAACACCGGCGCACTCGACTACACACGCGAAAAAGCCGACGCCGCAGCAACCGCCGCACAACGCGCTTTGGCTTCCCTGCCTCAAAACAACTTCACCCGCGCACTGCATTCCATCACCGGACTTACCGTTCATCGTCGCAACTGATGCGCTGATCCTGATTCAGGGTTGCCGCCAATAGCGCGCTTCGATCGCCTCTGCGAGCTTGTCCCTGCAAATGGATATTGCCCGCCACACGGAGGTGAACATGGACGTTCGACACTTTCTTCAACGCCAGTCTGGCGTGACCATGATCGAGTCACTGGTCGCCGTCCTGGTGATTTCAATTGGGCTCATGGGCATCGCAGGTTTGCATTTGAGTGGCCTGAGAGACACTGCGGAAGCCGAGTACTACAGCCGAGCCATCTTCCTTGCCAACGAGTTGGTCGAACGAATCCGCTCCAATCGGAGCACCTCTGCGCTAAATGCATACTCAGCCGCTCTGGAAGAACCTGCGAACGCAACATCCCAAGAATGCCGCCTTCCTACTGCGAACTGCACGCCTGCAGAGCTTGCACAGGACGACGTTGCTGAATGGTATGCGCTGCTGCGAAGCGCATCCAGCGGACTGCCGCCTCCGGATGATCCATTGTCCCGCGTCATCGCCATCATCAATGATCCCTCAAGCAGCGATATCTGGAACATCTCGATCCGGATCAATTGGCAGCTCCGCGAGACCTACAATTACACGGTGCAGACACAAATTTTCGGAGGATCCTGATGACCCTTCAACACCCGCAACGCGGTCTGACATTGATCGAGCTGATGGTCTCATCAGTCATCGGTCTCATTGCACTTGGTGCAGCAGGTGCCGTCTACCTTAGCGGAAAAACGGTTTATAACAACGCGGAGATTCTCGGTCGCCTGCAAGAAAATGCACGCTTCGCGGCGACCATGATCGAGGACGATCTGAAACATGCAGGGCTCTACGGCCTGACCGCTTCGTTCGCCAACATTACCGGAACAGCTGTCAGTGGGAATCCGCTTGTCGCAGCCTCCAATGATTGCGACAGCAGCAACTTCTGGTATCTGCGGTTAGACGTACCGATCGAAGCGTACAACAACGTCAATCCGTTTTCCGATACCTGCCTTGACGCTGGAGACTATGTAAATGGCAGTGACGTACTCGCAATCCGAAGAACTTCCACCGTCGCAAGCGCCACATGGAATGGCGGCACGCCAGGCTACTCCGATAGCGCCGGACAAGTATTCCTTCGCAGTGAAGTTGGTCGCGGAGCACTGTTCGTGGCACCCACCACACCTGTCGGCAGCTTTGCCAACTGGAGTGATTTCCAATACGCGGTACGGGTTTACTACGTAAGCGACAAAGATGACATTCGAACCTTGCGTACTCGCAACCTAAGAAATTACGGCAATAACCCGACGTTCATATCACGAGAAATCAGCAGCGACGTGGTGGACTTTCAGCTCGAACTGGGTGTTGACCTAGATGGCGACGGAAGCCCTGATCGCTTTGTCGAACCACCGTCAGCATCAAATACAGCCCTTTTCAATTCCATCGTTGCTGTTCGCTACTGGTTGTTGACGCGCGCAGAGCGCAGGGAGGCAGACCTGCCTATGCAGACCTTCACTTACGCGGGCAAGACCGTCACGTCGGATGACAGTTTCCGTCGGCTCCTGACCAGCGGCACGGTCTTCCTGCGAAACGCGCACTGAGGAAACAAAACATGCATAACACCTTCCAGAGCAGACAACACGGAGCGGCTCTGATATTTGGTTTGATTACCATGCTCGTGCTGACAGTACTTAGCCTTGCTGTCATGCAAATGGCAAAGAGCGAGTTGGGGATGGCTCGTGGCCAGTCGCTTTCCAGCATGGCAAGCGCTACTGCAGAGGCAGCCCTTGAAAACCAGCTTGGATCGGTCTTGCTGACGCCATCAATATCCGCAATCGATCAGCCCCTTGAATTCCCCTCCGGATTCAATGCCGGCGCGGCCGGGGAGTACAGCATTACGTCCCAAGGTATCGGACCCGTTCCTTCAGGCGGCAACACCCTCGGTCAATTCCAGGCCTATTTCTTCGATTTCAGCGCCACTGCCAGCATTGACAGCGGCTACAACACGACGGTTCGCCAAGGCGTGTATGTCATAGCGCCAAATTGATTGAGCCAGAAAAATTTTCGTTACCAGGGAGAGGTGACATGAACAAAGCTCTTGCGTTACTTATCAGCTTCACATTGTCCAGCACAACGTCTTTGGCACTGACGGAATCCGTATTTGCAGATGACATCGAGATCTACACAGCACAAACCGGATCCGCTCCTTCTGCCGATTTCCAGCCAAACATACTCTTCATTCTCGACACGTCCGGAAGCATGAAGAGGACCGGAACCAGCAATATGGACGATGGCGCCTCCAGCCAGGACGTAATCGACGGGTACGATCCGACAGTCGACTACCTGACGCGGTACGCAATCCTGATCAACGCCGAATCAGCGGGTTCAAGGTGCCGTTCTGACCGAATCTATCGAACGGACGACATCACCAAACCCGGTCGAAGCTGTTCCGATTCGAGCTCCATTCCCATGGCGCAATTTCGTTGCCAGACGGGCCTCAACCAAATTGCATCGCGAGGTGCGTTCAGCGACAAGGCCGGCGAATTCTTCATATCCACATCCACCCAAACGAGGAAATGGCAGAACATCACGTCGGAGAGCAACGGACACGATGCAGATGCCACACGCTGGGTCGACTGTCAAAGCGACCGCGGCATTCACGGGTACGACACCGGCGATACGAATAAATACATGACTTTTACAACGACTGGACCGGACGCTCGGGTTGATTTACAGGGATATGGAAACAATCCGGCTTACGAAACGAACTGGCCTGACCTGAAAACCTATTACTTTTTTTCCGGCAATTACCTTGCTTACTACAATTACGAAACACGGATGGAGGTAATGCGTGAAGCACTCAGAGAAGTGGTCGAAGAACTCAGCATCGGTAACATCGGCTTGATGCGCTTCAGTTCGAGTGATCCCGGCGGCATGGTCATTCACGAAGTGGCCAACATCGCCGATGCGAGAAGCAGCCTGATCAGTGCGCTCGATACATACCTTGTCACGGACGGCGCCACGCCGCTGGCTGAGACACTTTACGAAGCCTATAACTACTACACAGGAAGCCGCGTCGATTATGGCGATGAAGGCATCTGGACCGAGGAAAGCGGTCACCCCAACAGATATGCTTCACTAGACAGCGTGGCGGCTTCTCGATTGGCGGACGACAGATATTACAAGTCTCCTATCGTGAAAGAGTGCCAGAATAATTACGTCGTGTATCTTTCCGACGGTCTCGCAGACAACGACGATTCCGCTGACGACGAAATCAATGAGGATATCTTCGATATATCAGACGAAGACGATTGGGCTTGCGACACCGATAACGGCGATAACTGCCTTGATGAACTCGCGCAGTGGATGTATGAACAAGACATGCAACCGGAGATGGAGGGTACACAAAACGTAATTACCCACACTATTGCGTTCGGTATCGACTCTGCCGACCTGCGCACTACCGCTGAGGGCGCAGGCGGTAGATATTTTACCGCGCGCAATGCCAGACAATTGAAGGATGCCCTGGTCGCCGCACTGCAGGAAGTCGTATCCGAAGCCGCTACGTTCTCCGCGCCGGCAGTATCCGTGAATGCTTTCAATCGGCTCACGCATCGTGACGAGCTTTACTTCACGGTATTCGAGCCATCCCTCAGCCCCGTATGGCAAGGGAATCTCAAGAAATTCAAACTGAAGAAAGATGGCAGCGGAAGGCTCTTCATTGCTGACGCAAACAATGCGCCGGCACTCAGCGAGCTCACCGGACTGTTTTTCGACGAGACGCAAAGTTATTGGTCCGCGACGGCAGACGGAAATCACGCTCCGAAGGGCGGCGTCGCCTCTAAAATGAATGCGTTCACGGCGACACCCGGAATAAGCGATCTTCGGCCCCGTACTTATCTCGACGGCAATCCCGTTGCACTGAGCGACGATACGAACGAAGTATATATCGATAACACGCTGCTTACGAAGGCGTTGCTGGGAATCGACGCCGAAAGCGATGCTTACCGGCAAAACCTGATTGCCCACATTTTTAACTATGACGTCACCAATCGGTTTCCCTATCCGGAGTTTCTTCGTAAGGAAATCGGCGACCCTTTGCACACCGAGGCCGTCGCCGTCAGCTACAGCAACGAAGACGTGACGATTTTCGTTTCCACGAACGAAGGTGTACTACATGGGTTTAGTGCAGGAACCGGACTTGAGCAGGTCTCCTACATGCCACAGGAGCTTCTCCCGAAACAACGCCACAATTTCGATCCGAGCACGACCAGCAACAAGGTCTACGGTCTCGATGGCGGAATCACGACATGGGTACGCGATGGTAACGACGGTCAGATCGACACGGGTTCTGGCGACTTTGTTCGGCTGATTGCCGGCATGCGGCGCGGCGGACGAAATTACTATGCGATTGACGTCTCGGATCGTGCCAATCCGAAATTCATGTACCACATTCGGCCCACGGACGCAGGCAGTCCCTTTGCGGAACTGGGGCAAACCTGGTCGCGACCGAAACTCGCGACAATTAATGATGGCGGCACCGTCAAACCCGTGCTGGTCTTTGGTGGCGGTTATGACCCCCAGCGCGATACCTATACGAACATCGACTCGGCGAGCGAAGATACATTGGGCCGCGCCATTTACATTGTGGAAGCTGCAACGGGATCTTTGATCTGGTCGGGCTCGTCAACGGCGGCGGCCGTCGCGGGCTACGACACATTCGATGAAATGGATTTTTCCATTCCTTCCGAAGTGACCATCCTGGACATGAACAGCGATGGATTGCACGACCGCATGTACGTGGGCGACATGGGCGGCCAGATATGGCGATTCGATATCGACAACTCCGGCGTAAGCGGCGCATCGCTCGTGGACGGTGGCGTGATCGCGAAACTGGGACAGACCGCGGCCGGCGCGATAGCACCACAAGATGCGCGACGATTCTTCTATCCGGTCGATGTATCGCTTCACGTTGACAAGAATGGAACCACAGGTAATTTCCTCAATCTTGCCGTCGGCTCCGGGTTGCGTCCGAACCCGCTGAATCTCAATGTTCAGGATCGCATTTTCGTGCTCCGCGACTTTCATATTTATGACGCGCCCGAAAATTACCTCGGCGACTACGGCATTTCCGATGCCAATCTGTTCAACACCACCGCCAACCTGATTCGCCAAGGCAGTTCGGACGAACAGGTGACGGCCGCGACCGCCCTGAACGGCAGCAAAGGCTGGTTCATCAACCTGCGCGGGGAAAACAACGGCCTCGGTGAGAAGATTCTCGCCAAATCCATCACGTTTGATAACAAGCTGATCTTTTCAAGCTTCCTGGCACCGGGAACCTACACACCGAGTTCCTGCGGCACACCGATCGGCAGAGGCCGGGTTTATACGATCAACATCGCGGACGGAAGTCCTGTCATTGAACAGGGATCAGACAACACCAGTCTGACCACAGAGGACAGGTTTCGTCGTCTGCAGCGAAGCGGCATTCCGCCGCAGCCGACCATCATGTTTCCGGACGCTGCAGATGGCCGTGCACACGTCGTTACCGGAACCGACATCGACGATGTCGATAATTCCGCCCGACTGAAACGCACCTACTGGATGAAGGAAGAGTAGCCATTGGTCCGCGACAGGAGATGCGCAATGAAAAGACCGAACGGATTCACGTTGATAGAACTGATGATAGTTGTTGTGATCGTCGCCATCCTGGCGGCGGTCGCAGTTCCCTCCTATCAGCAGTACGTCCAAAAGGCGCGCAGGACAGAGGCCATGAGCGCGATACTCTCGGCTGTTACACAACAGGAAAAGTACTTTCTCAGTAACAACTCGTACGCAGCGAACAATGCCGTACTTGGCGTTGGTGCCACAACCGGGAGCGGCGACTACACGTTGAGCGTATCTGCTACAAATATCGCCGCCATCGCTACCGGCAAGCAAACAAGCGACACGCAATGCCGACAATTTGTATACGTACTGGAAACGAGCCGCATGTGGTCCGAAACAGCAGCGGGAATTACCAACCCGACACCCGATCCCTGTTGGCAGTAACCCGGCCAAGTTGCGTATTCCGATCGAAACACGTATATTTCCGGCCCTTCGCGGGGTGTAGCTCAGCCTGGTAGAGCACTACGTTCGGGACGTAGGGGCCGGAGGTTCGAATCCTCTCACCCCGACCAGGTTTCAAGAAAGGTCCACTTCGGTGGACCTTTTTCATTTGGATCCGATCAATCCTCCCTTCCCGTTTCTGCCGCGATGCACATCGGATGGCATTCATAACCGTTGGCGCTATGGAAAGCTGGGTAGTTTCGGCCTGCCTCTTTCACCGAATCATGACTCATCCCCGAAGTTCGGGCAGGGCCTCGCCATTGCGGGGATGCCAACCTAGCCTCGGGCGCCGGCCAGCGGAGAAATACCGTGAAAAGAAAGCCGGCCATGAACGGCGTAAACATCAGGAACAGCACCAGGCTGCCATGCATGAAGAGCGCCGGCAGCACCGGCTCTACGCCGCCCCATCCTGCGACCCCGCGCCACCAGCACCACTGCCCACCAGGGCGGAAACGACGACCAGTTGCCTCATTCCTGTGAAGAGAACATGGGGTGCGGTGCGCAACTGACGGTGCGCCAGGAGGGGCTCAGTTTTGAGAACAGGGAATTCATCAGTATCATCCGGGGTTCGGGAGTATGGTTTTTATGGCAGCGACGCCACCGCGATACGGATAATAGACGCTCGCATTCCCGAATAAACTGATATATATCAAGGCGCGCGACGGCGTCCTTCATTAACCATGCTGCAGCATTCACCTCTGAATCCCGGAAGAAATCATGCAAAAGAACCGTTTCGATAGAGACGAACTGATCGCCTGCGGTCATGGCGAAATGTTCGGGGCGGACAATGGCCGCCTGCCGCTGCCTCCCATGTTGATGATGGACCGAATTACGTCTATCACCGCCGATGGCGGCCCGGCCGGCAAGGGCCAGATCGTTGCCGAGTTCGATATCAACCCCGACCTGTGGTTCTTCAAGTGCCACTTCGAAGGCGATCCGGTGATGCCGGGCTGCCTCGGCCTGGACGCACTCTGGCAGCTCGTCGGCTTCTTTCTGTGCTGGAAAGGCAATCCCGGACGCGGCCGTGCACTGGGCGTCAATGAAGTTAAATTCTTCGGCCAGGTACTGCCCACTGCAAAACGCGTTCGCTACGAAATCGACATGAAGCGCGTCGTCGAGCGCAAGCTCGTCATGGCGATCGCCGATGGCCGCGTGTTCGTCGACGATCGCGAAATCTACACGGCGACCGACCTGCGCGTCGGGCTGTTCACTTCCACGGATTCATTCTGAGAAATCATCATGCGTAGAGTCGTCATCACCGGCATCGGCATTGCCTCATGTCTCGGCAACGATAGTGAAACGGTCAGCGCATCCTTGCGCAATGGAAAGTCAGGCATCGCGTTCGTACCGGAATATGCAGAACTCGGTTTCCGCAGCCAGGTTGCCGGCAAACCCGCGCTTGATCCGGCGGAACTCATCGACCGCAAGTTGTATCGCTTCATGGGCGACGCTGCCGCGTATGCGTATCTCTCCATGCGCGATGCAATTGCCGATGCAGGTCTTGAAGAAAAAGACGTCTCGAACGAACGCACCGGCCTGATCGCCGGTTCGGGCGGCGGTTCCTGCGAGTACCAGATTCAGACCGCGGACCTGCTCCGTGAAAAAAGCGTACGCCGCGTCGGGCCGTACATGGTAACGCGCACCATGACCTCCACGGTTTCGGCCTGCCTGGCAACACCGTTTCACATCCGCGGCCTCAACTATTCCATTTCATCGGCCTGCGCCACATCCGCACATTGCATAGGCGCCGGGATGGAACAGATCCAGTTCGACAAGCAGGACATCGTGTTCGCCGGCGGCGGCGAAGAATTGCACTGGGGAATGACGGTGATGTTCGACGCCATGGGCGCGCTTTCCAGCGGCTCCAACGACGCGCCTGAAAAGGCTTCGCGTGCCTATGACGTGAATCGCGATGGCTTTGTCATCGCGGGGGGCGGCGGCATGGTGGTCCTTGAAGAACTCGAACATGCGAAAGCACGCGGCGCGAAAATATATGCCGAAATCGTCGGCTACGGCGCGACATCGGACGGTTACGACATGGTCGCCCCCTCGGGTGAAGGCGCGCAGCGCTGCATGCAGATGGCGCTGTCCACAGTGCCGGGCGGTGTCGATTACATCAATACGCACGGCACCTCGACGCCGGCGGGCGACGTCGCGGAACTCGGCGCCTTGCGCAAGACGTTTGGTGACACCCTGCCGGCGTTCTCGTCCACGAAATCCCTGTCGGGACACTCGCTGGGTGCTGCCGGCGTACAAGAAGCCATTTATTCGCTGATCATGATGCGCGACAGTTTTCTCACCGCGAGCGCGAATATCGAAAACATTGATCCGGCCGCGGAAGGCATGCCTGTCGTGCGTGAGACAAAAAATCAGGCCGTCGAACGCGTGATGTCCAACAGTTTCGGTTTTGGTGGTACGAACGCGAGTCTCGTATTCCAGCGTTATACGGGTTGATCCTGCAACGTGCTGTCACGATAAAAAAGCTGCGCACTGCGCAGCTTTTTTTTGGTTCTTTGTATAACGACTAAAGTTATTTAGGCGTTTCAACGAGGGGTTGGCGGGGAGTCTGGCGCTTGCCTTCAGGAAGAAGAAGTTTCGCGGTCGAAGACCGCTCCTATAATGCCCCGCTTGCCCTTGCCGATGCCATGTAGAAGCGCTCTCCCCAAGTGCGGGGACCTTGTCCGACCGCGAAGGCATACCGGAAGCCATCCGTGATGCTCGCATACATCTGCACCAGACCTGGCGGCCGCAGACTGACAGCGTTTGCCGCAAAACCGTGGTTCAGTGACCGGAACGCGGTCTCGAGCAGGCCCGTTCCATTCCTGGCGATAGGTAAGCTCGCCCACGCAGAACGTGGAAGATCGAAAGCTTCGGCAATCCTGACTGGCTGCTGCTCATCGGTCGATGCACGCCACTCGGCCGTGGCTGATGTATACGGGACACGTTAGAATCATCGCGCCATTTTGACGCCCGGAACAGGAAACGCCGTTCAGGAAACAATGGAACCGAAATGACTACGGTAATGCTCGAATCTGCCGCGCCCGCAAACCCCTTGCCGTTGTTCACTGCATGGTATGACGAGGCGCGACCGGTAGCGCCTGGTGATCCGACGGCAATGACGCTGGCAACGGCAGACACTTCCGGCCGGCCCTCGGTGCGGATTGTTCTGTTGAAGGAATACAGTGACCGGGGCTTTACGTTCTTCACGAATTACATGAGCCGGAAGGCCGCGGACCTTGAAGGCAATCCACGCGCGGCGCTGTTGTTCTGGTGGCCCGCGCAGGGCCGGCAGGTACGTATTGAAGGCGTGGCGGAGCGAATTTCTCCGGAAGCATCTGACGCGTATTTCACTTCGCGTGCCCGGCTATCACAGATCGGTGCATGGGCCTCGGAGCAAAGCCGTGTTATCGCCGATCGGAGTGTGCTCGATACGCGCGTGCAGGAATTCCAAAAAAAGTTCCCCGGCGATGTGCCGCGTCCTCCGCACTGGGGCGGCTATCGCGTTGTGCCGGAGAGTTTCGAATTCTGGCAGGACCGCGCCAGCCGCCTGCATGACCGTCTGCGCTATGTGCGCAGCGGAAAAGCCTGGAAGATCGAGCGGCTCTGTCCCTGAGCGTCACTCCCTGGGAAGCATTCGATGGACGACGGAGAACTTCGCGCCTGCCGCTGCTCAGCGAACTGCGCGCGACACGCGTCACATGGTGACGCGCGCCGCGAATGAAACGCTTTTTCATATGGGCGACGTGTCGCGGCATTTCCATTACGCGGATCAGGTGTGATCAAACGCCAAGGCCAACGCCTGAAAAAAAATCGCGCCAGAACAACGTTCTCCACCAGCAGCACAGACTTTTCGCCTCCTCGCTGATCCGGGAAGAACCCGTTATTTCTTTTTGACGAGCACGGGTCCGTTTGCAACGCCGTGCGGAACGTGACCGGAGGGCACATGTTCACGTGCAAGTTCGACGTGGCCGGTCTGGTCGTCGAAGAAGATATCCGCGCCGAACGCCTTGAGGAACTGCGTCTTTTCCATGCCGCCGAGAAACAGGGCTTCGTCGATGCGAATGTGCCAGGCACGCAAGGTGCGGATGACGCGCTCGTGCGCAGGTGCGGAGCGCGCCGTGACCAGTGCGGTGCGTATCGGACTTGCATCCATCGGGAATTCCGCCTGCAGCCGGTGCAGGGCTTCGAGGAAGTTCTTGAAGGGCCCGCCGGACAAGGGCTTGCGCGCGGATTCACGCTCGCTGCTCGCGAACGCCTCCAGCCCTTTCTCCTTGTATATGCGCTCCGCTTCATCGGAAAAGATGACAGCGTCGCCGTCGAACGCGATGCGCAACTGGTCCACTTCTTCACCGCCGCCTTCCGCGGCCTTGCCCGGCAGGATGGTGGCCGCGGCGAAACCGGCGTTGAGCGCGTTGACGACGTCTTCCGGTTCCGCGGACAGGAACAAATCGGCGCCGAACGGCGCAACGTAGCGCCAGGGCGATGCGCCATTGGTGAATGCGGCACGCGTGATGTTCATGCCGTAATGCGCAACGGAATTGAAAATGCGCAATCCGGTGTCGGCGGAGTTGTGCGACAGCAGAATGACTTCGACTTTCTGCGGCCCGGCGTGGTTGAGCTTGAGCAACTTCTTGACTACCGGAAAGGCGATGCCGGGCTCGAGCAGCACGTCCTCGTTTTCCATCTGGTAACGCGCATATTCCTCCAGGCCCTTTTCCTTGAAGATGCGATGGCTTTCTTCCAGATCGAACAGCGCGCGGGAAGAGATGGCAACGACGAGTTGGTCTTTGAGCTTTTTCGACATGGCTACATATTAGTCCAGTTCCGGCGTCCACGCCCGCAACGCGTCCTGTAATGGAAAATACAAAGCGACCTTCACGGGCCGGCCTTCGAGCGTGTGCACCAGCCGCGCGTAACGTTCGAGCTGGCCGCGGTAACGCTCCTGCTGCTGCGCAAGAAAACCGTCCATATCGCTGCCTTCATGCGCGCTGGTCTTGTAGTCGATAATCCAGCGCACGCCGTCGCCGTCCACGAAGCTGCGATCCAGGCTGACATTGACGCGCTCGCCCCGGTCCATTCCGCCCAGCGCCCACTCGTTGCGGGCATGCGCGTGCGCATCCAGTATCCACGCGGCATGCTGTGAAATCAGAACTCTTTCAAGAATGTTGCGCACGTCGGCAGCGGCCGGTGCGCATTCGGTTTCGGGCAAACCCAGCGCCGCCAGCTGCCGCTCGATGGGCAGCGTTTGAATGCGCGCGAGATTCCATGCCTGCAAGCCGTCGTTTGCGATGCGCTCGAGTACGCGATGCACGAGCGTGCCGACATGGCGCACCCGGTCGCCCGCCCATTCATAGACCGGACGACCGGCTTCGCCCGCCGCAGCCTGTGTCGTAACGTTGAACGGCACGCCGCTCGCCAATGGCGGCGTCCAGTCCGCCGGCAGACGGCGCAGCGTGGTTGCACCGATTCCGCGTTCCGGGCGCAACGGCTTCTCCACCGGCAACGGCAGCGCGTCGAAGGCCGCGCGCACCTGCGGCAACGGCCAGAGCAACTCCAGCAGCGATCCGGATTTCGGTGGCGCCAGCGCGATTGCGCCACCGCTGCTCGAATACCGCGCCTTGCCCAGCAGATGGACATGGCGTTTTGCGCGCGTGATACCGACGTACAGAAGACGCGCGCGTTCCAGCGCTTCCTTTTCATCCTTGAGCCGTTCGATGAAGCGGTAGATCGCGCCGCCCTCTTCGTCCTCACGGGATTTCACCGGGCCCAGCAACACGTGCTCGCCGCCACCGGGCTGCGGCCGCTCGATCCAGTGAAACAGCAACCGGTCCTTGCGCCCGGTGATCTGATCCAGCGCGGGAATGATGACGGTGTCGAACTGCAGGCCTTTCGCCTTGTGCAGCGTCATGATCTGCACTGCGGAACCGGCATGCGGATCGGGGGCTGCGAACAGTTTCTTGAGCCGCTGGTCCAGTTCGTTCACATCGGCAAGATCGCTCGCGGCTTCCATCTGCTGCAGCAATTCGAAGAACAGTTGCGCATTATCCAGATCTTCCGGTTCCTGCAACGTCGCGGGACCACCGAGCGCATGCCACGTGACCGCAACGCGTTCATGCAGCGGCATGCGGCTGCGCGCGTTTTCCGCGTCACGCAACACGTTCGTCATCTTTAAAATGCGTGCGCGGCCATCGGTCGAGAGGCGAGCAAACGCCACATCCGAATGCAGGCAAAGATGCGGGGCAATATCGGAATCGATCAATGCGTGCAGGTCGACAAGCGTCAGGCCGCACCAGGGCGCGCGCAGCACGGACAGGAACGCTGTCGTATCGGCCGGATTCACGAGCGTACGTGCCAGTGCGAGCAGGTCCTGCACCAGCGGCACACTTTCGAGCGAATCCAGTTCGACCGCCCGAAACGCAATACTGTGTTCACGCAACAGCGGCAGGATACCGGCGAGATGCGCGCGGCCGCGTACGAGTATCGCGGTGCTTTCGTTGTCATCGTCTGCAATCGCGGTTCGAAGCAGTTCGAGTACGCGCTGCGCTTCCACGTCGTTTTCATGCTGGCCGAATGCATGCACTTCTACCGCCGGCGCATCGAGTGGCGGCAACACGGCTTCGGAAGGTTCGAACGCAACCGCGCCGGTTGCGATGTCGTCATGGAATGGAAAGATTTCGCGGAAGGCGCCGTTGACCCAGTCGACCACGCCCTGCTGCGAACGGAAGTTCGCGCTCAGTCGCAACGATTGCAGATCCAGCGCACCGAGACCGCTGTCGCGTACGACCAGGAAATGTCCGACCTCGGCTTCACGGAACTGGTAGATCGACTGCATGGGATCGCCAACCAGGAACAGCGTGCGTCCGTCGCCCGGTTGCCAGTCGCGGGTCAAACGCAACAACAGATCGATCTGGCTGTGCGAGGTATCCTGGAATTCATCGACCAGCAAATGCCGTATCCGGTGATCGAGGCGCAAGGCGAGATCGGTGGGCTGCTCATCGCTGCCCAGCGCAGTCCGTGCACGAATGGACAGTTCCGGGAAATCCACTTCACCCTGATCGCGGAAGGTTTCCTGCAACGCGAGTACGGCATGCGGCATCAGGGTGTTGAGCGCGTCGAGCACGCGCCACTGCGCATCGGTATAGGTTGCGGCCGGCAGTTGCAGAACACGCTCGAGCAGCGCAGTGGCTGCAGAACCTTCCAGCGTTGCCAGCACTTCGCACATCGCCGCCTTGTGCGCATCGCGCGAGACCTTTTCTTCGGCGCCGATGCCTTTTTCGCTGGCCGCCGGAAAACCGAATGTCGCATTCAGCCCTTTCGGCTTGCGCAACTCGCCAGCGCCAGTCAGCAACAGTCGCGTCAGCAACTGCCAGCGCGGAAGATCGGCCGCGCGCGGCGCAGGCGAATCGGTCCAGGTTGCGATGTCCATGAGCCATTCGTTGTCGCCGGCACGCGCGCTTCTTTCAAGATAGTCCGCGCAACGTTTTGCGATGCCGGAAATCGCGGCGTGCAGGTGCAAGGGAAACTCCGCGCTCAGTACGCGCAGGATACTTTCCACCTCCCGTGCGAGCGCCGCTTCCAGCGCCGCGCGGTCAAGTCCACCGAATTCGAGATGCCGCTGCCACAGGTCGCGTTTCGCGAGCATGCCCGCGAGCAGTTCGGCGAGATCGCCGGGACGGTTATCAAGATGTTCGAGCAGGACGCCGAGTGCATTGCCCGCTTCATTGCCGCGATCCATTCCTTGCAACAGGCGGCGCGCAGCCGCCCGGCACAGGTCCGCGGATTGCTCGGTAATCGCCGGTGACTGGCCGAAACCGGAACGCAACGGCAACTGCCGCGTGAGCAAGGTATTGAATGCATCAATGGTCGTGACGCGCAGGCGCGCCGGATTTTCCAGCAACCCCCAGCCATGCCGCGCATTTGCTTCGAGCGCATTGCGCGCCAGTTCGCGCGTGCCCTTCGCATTCGCACTCACGTTCGCCGGTTCGGACGCATCATTCGTTTCATCGACGGAATGCATCGCGGAAAGGATGCGTTCGTGCATTTCCGCCGCGGCCTTGCGCGTGAACGTGATCGCGACGATTTCCTCGGGTTGCGAGACTTCCGCAAGCAGGCCGAGAAAGCGCTGCACGAGCAGCCCGGTCTTGCCGGAACCGGCGGGCGCCTGCACGATCACGCTGAGTTCCGTATCCAACGCCGCATCGCGGGCCGCCTGGTCGCGCGGAGTTACGTCACTCACTGTCTTCTTCCACCGTGTCGCGCGCGAGCTCATCGATACGGCACAGGGTCGCAAGATGGCAGTAGTCGCAAGCCCCGCGCAGTGGATCCACGTCCGCTTCGCCGTTCGCAAATGCGGTGCCAAGCGCGTTTATTCTCCGCTCCCAGAATTCGACCGCTTCTTCCCAGTCGCCCACCTGTCGTGTCTTCGCAACATTCACGAGACCGGTGATGCCGGGATCGCGCTTCGCGTCGCCGTCAACGCGCATCACGCCCTGCAGTTTTTCGCTGCCGGTTTTCAGGCTCGCAACAGCAATACCCGCCGCTGTCGGCTTGCCTGCCTGGCGACGCGCAACCAAATAGGCAGGTAATTGCGGCGCGCGCGGACGTTCGCCGAAGAAGTCGTTTTTCCCCGGCGCCTCGCCGCTCTTGTAATCGATGATGAGTTCGCTGCCATCCGGCAACCGGTCGACACGATCCAGCTTGCCGGTGAGTTCCAGCGGTCCCGCCTGCACGTGCGTGCGTGTCTCGCTGCCATCGATGCCAAGGCCTTCGATTTCGATGACGTCGAAATCCGCGCGCGGCAGTTCGACCTGTTCGAACCAGCGCATCAGCACATTCGTCAGACGACGCGTTTCGATTGCGTGCAGGCTGTCGGTCCAGCGGTGGTGCATTTTCTTGCGGTTGTCGTCGAGCACTTCACCGACGGTCGCGCGCACGGTCGCTTCCAATGCGCCGGCGTCATGCGTTGCCTGCAGTTGCGCGTGCGTGCGCCACCGCGTCCATAGTTTTTCCAGCACGCGATGCGTGACAAGACCGCGGATCAATGCATCCGGACCGGGCTGCGGTGTCGGCCAGTCCCCGGCGTGCAGCCGGTGTATGGCGAATGCGCGGAAAGGACAATGCGACTGATCCTGCAGCAACGCGGTACCGCCGCGTGCCGCGCCCGGTGCATGAACCGGACCACGCATGTCCTGGATATTTTCGAGTGTTGCCGAGCGGAACCACTGCCGTGCAGGCGACGCCTGCAATTCAGGCGGCACATGGAGTTCATGTTCCCGCAGCAAGGGCGAAGGACCAAGGTCCGCGTCCTTTTCACGTACCGGGTAGCTGCAGTTGATCAGCGGCGCGGCGCGGCGCAAGCCGTCGAAAATGTCCTGCGCGAACTTCAGCTCGCGCGCCGCGGAAGACTGCGGCAGGTTTTTCACGCGCTGGATTTCAATCGGCAGGAAAGGATTCGGGCGCGGCGCGGCCGGCAAGACGTCGTCCGTCAGGCCCATCACCCACACGGCATCGAACGGCATGCCGGTGGCTTCAAGCAGGCCCAGCACCTGCACGGGCGCATCGGCCGCGCGCGGCTGAAATGGCGTTTCGGTTGCGAGACGATTGAGCCAGGTGAATGCCACGTTGCGTGAACACGCGCCGAGCACGACATCGAGCTCGCCCAGTCGAGCGAGCAGTTCATTGAACGCGACGCGCGTCTGGTATTCCGCGCTGTCCAGTGAACGGAAGCGACACCAGCCGAGCAGTTCCAGCCAGTGACTGAAGCGTCGCGCCCACGCCGAAGGCGGCACGTCATCGTCGTTCTCGCGCACGGCCTGCTGAAAGGCCTGCAACGCGTCCGCAAACTGCGGGCAGTGTTCGCGATCCGCCAGGAAACGGAAATCGCCCAGCGAAAATTCCGCGTAACCGTTGTGCCGCATCACGGCTTCGAGTTGCAGGCGCGCCGCGAACTCGATGTCTGCGCCGAAATACGGTGAACGGCACAAGCGCGCGGCGTCGACGAATTCGACCCGGCGGCGTGCAAGGCGAAGTGCGATCAGCGCGTCCGCCACCAGTGCCCGTTCGGCCAGCGGTTCGCCGAGCGAAAAGTTGAACGGCAGCGGTGCGTCGGAAAAATCCGCAACGCGTTCCGGACACAGGGTTTCCGTCAGCACGCGCTTCAGCGCCGCGCGCCGTCCGGCAAGATCGGGAACGATGATTCCGATTCTCGGCGTGATTCCCTGCGACGAACTCAAGGCGATTTGCTCACGCACCCAGGTGGCAACGGCCGCCATCTCCGCACGCACATCACTGCACGGCAGAACGCGCACTCCGGCGTCCGCGGCGGGCGTTTCCACAGAACGGATGTCGACACCCAACGCGCGCAACGCCTCCCAGCGGTGCGCTTCCAGCGGCGACAATTCCATGAAACCGGCGAGCTGCACGCTGTCCGGAAGATGCGCGCGCGCACTTGCGGACTGTTCGAGTGCGGCGAGCACGGCTTCAGGCAAGGCGTACTCGGGAAGCAGCGCGCGGTCCGCGCATTCCTGTTCGAAGCGCCTGCCCCACTCCGCCAGCAGGCGGGTTTCTTCCAGCGGGTCGTTGGCGAGCACAGCCGGATCGAGCAGCCAGGTGCGGCACAGTTGCCAGGCATCGAGCGCCGTTCTGGCGGCACCGTTCGCCTGCAGCAAGGGGGCGTCCGCAAAGCTTTCCGCAACCAGCGCTTCCCAGCGGCACTGCACCGCATGGCGCGGCAGCAACCGGCGCTGCGCGAGCGGCAATGCCGGATCCTGCTGCAGCTCGACGGCGAGGCGGCGCCAGAACGCGCCGACCGGCAGGATATCGGGACGCTCCCAGGCGCTGCGGCCCGCGGCGAGATACGCATCGGCAACGCGCTCGTGCAACCGCCGGGCAAGGCGATCCGAGCCCGTAACGATGGTGCTGCGCGCGGCGCTGATTTCATCCATGCATGGAAGCCATTGAGTGGCGGGACTATTCTTGTCGAATCCGGGACATCTGCGATCCCGTTGTCCGACGCTGGAGCCCGGCAAGAGGCCGGGTGCGGGCAGTATATCGCTGGAGTATGATGACGGCCAAAGCGCGGGGGCGCAGCGATGCCGGCAGAAAGAATAACAGGCGGCGCGCCATCGCGGCAGAACAAGAAGACCAGGAAAAGGACACGGCAATGAACAGGCTCTGGCGGGGGGCTTTGCGTGGCGCATGCATTGCGGCACTGACGGTGCTGATGGCGGCGTGCGCCGCTCCGGAATCGACGCGGCCCGATCCCGAGGGCTACCGGGAAACGATGAAGACGCTGAATCACCAGCGCGCCATCCAGCCGCTGGTATTGTCGCGCGACCTGCATGTCTTCAAGGTCGGCGAAAATCTCTGGGTACACCGCAGTTACTTCGATCTTGGCGATCAGCGCCTGCATGCGAACGGCATGATCATGGCCGGTCCCGATCGCATCACCATTATCGATGCGCCGTGGACGGCGACCGCAGCCTACGATTTGCTCGACTGGCTGGATGCGAATTATCCGAGCCAGGCCAAGCGCCTCGTCGTGACCCATGCGCACGACGACCGGATGGGCAGTATCGATGTCTTTGCCGAACGGACGATTCCCGTTTACAGCCAGCGCAGCACGGCCGAACAGGCGCGCAAGCTGGGTTGGACGGCGCCGAATTTCGTGTTCGATGAAAGCCTGCCGCTGCGCTCCGGCGAACAGGCGATCGAACTCTACTTTCCCGGCCCCGCGCACACGACCGACAACATCATCGCGTGGTTCCCGGATGCGAAGGTCCTGTTCGGCGGCTGCATGGTGAAATCCCGCCATTCCGGTTCGCTCGGCTTCGTCGGCGACGCGAACAAGCCGGCCTGGCCGCGGGCGTTGCAGAACGCGCTTGCCCGTTATCCGGAAGCCGAACAGGTGATTCCGGGACACGGCCTGCCCGGCGATACCGCGCTCATCACACATACGCTGGAACTGCTGGGACACTGATATTCGCCCGTCGTTGCGTTGCAACGACGGGTTTTTCTTGGCCTTGCAATTTAATTAATTATTTGTTTAATTAATGGCGTGAAAAAGAAAACCGCAGGCAAGCCGCAGCCGGGACCCGGTCGCCGGCCATCCGGCATCGACGCGAACACGCGCCAGCAGTTGATCGTGGCAGCGCGGCAGGCGTTCTCGCTGCACGGTTTTCGCGGCACCACGGTCCGGCACGTGGCGGATCAGGCGGGTGTAACCGCGGCGATGATCCATTACCACTTTCATGACAAGCGCGGGCTTTACGAAGCAATGCTTCGCGAAACCCTCGACCCGTTGCTCGATCATCTGCAACACCTCGCCGCCGACGGAGGTACCGGTTCCCTGCAGGAAGCCATCGCGGGGTATATGCGGCTACTCGCCCGCACGCCGGAGCTGCCGGCATTGCTCATCCGCGACGTGCTTTCGGAAGGCGGCGTGATGCGCGAAACATTCATCCGTGATTTCGCATCACGCGGCGCCATGGCCATCGGTGCCATCCTGGAACGCGACCGGGCCGCCGGCCGCTTGCGTGACGATCTCGATTCCCGCCTTGCCCTGCTCTCGCTGATGAGCCTGACGGCGTTTCCGTTCATCGCACGTCCCATCGCCAGCAAGGTGCTGGGGCTTGCGTACGACGAGGCGATGGTCGAGCAACTCGCCGCGCACACCGCAACGCTTTTCTATACCGGCGTCTGCCGCCAGGAGCCTCTGCCATGAACTCGCCGCATTTGACCGCACTCGGGATATTGCTGCTAGGCGTGCTGCTGAATGCAGGATGCGAAAAAAACGACGGGGATTATCTCGTCGGCACACTGGAGCGCGACCGCATCGTGTTGCCCGCGGAGCTTTCGGAACCCGTCGTCGAAACGTACGCGCGCGAAGGCGAGAAACTGAAAGCGGGCGATCACATCCTGCAACTGGATACCACGCGCGCCGTCATCGACCGCGACCAGTTGATCGCGAAACACGAGCAGGCCAGCCGGCGCGTGGACGAACTGGTGCGCGGTCCGCGCCGCGAGAGCATTCGCGAAGCGCGCGCACGGCTCGCCGCCGTCGAAGCACAGTTGCAGAACGCCGCCACTGAACGGCAACGCATTGAACAACTTGCCAGCGAAAACCTGGCCAGCGCATCGCAGCGCGATGCTGCGAGGGCAGCGCACGAAGAAGCTGTTGCGGAACACGACGCCGCGCGTGCCGCGCTCGAAATGCTGCTGGAAGGCACCACCATCGAGGAACTCGACCAGGCACGCGCGCAGCTGGCTGCCGCAACGGCTGCGGTGCATGCGCAGGACGCGCTCATCGAGCGTCTTACAGTAAAGACGCCGCGGACCGTGCGCGTCGAAGCGCTGCCGTACGAAACCGGTTCGCAACCACCGCGCGGTGCGAATGTCGCCGTACTGCTCGCCGATGGTCCGCCGCATGCGCGCGTGCATGTTCCGGTGTCGTTACATGCACATTACATCGAAGGTACCACTGTCACTGTGCGCGTCCCCGGCTTCGGAGAATTTTCCGGACGCGTACGCTGGATTTCCGCCGATGCGGCGTTTACGCCGTATTACGCACTCACGCAGCATGACCGCGATCGCCTCAGCCATGCCGCAGAAATAGAGCTACGGGGCGACGGCGTCGAAACGCTGCCGACGGGCGTGCCGGTCGAAGTGGTGGCGCAATGACGACCGCGCAGGAACCGGTCGCGATACAGGTGCGCGGACTGACGCGCCGCTTCGGCCAACTGATTGCGGTCGATCATGTCGATCTCGATATTCCGCGCGCGCAGATCTACGGGTTTCTCGGACCGAACGGCTCCGGCAAGTCCACGACCATCCGCATGTTGTGCGGCCTGCTCAAACCCACGGAAGGCGAAGCCGAAGTGCTCGGCTTCCGCGTGCCTGCCCAGGCCGAGGAAGTCCGGCGACGTATCGGCTACATGACGCAGAAGTTCTCGCTCTACGAAGACCTGACGGCGATGGAAAACCTTGAATTCCTTGCGGACGTATATGCGTTGCCGCGCGCTGACAAGCGAGAGCGCATCCGGCAGTCGCTGGAAGCGTACTTTCTCGTCGAGCAGGCAGCTCAACGAGCCGGAACGATGAGCGGCGGACAAAAACAACGACTCGCACTGGCAGCCGCGACACTGCACAAGCCGGAACTCCTGATCCTCGATGAACCAACCAGCGCCGTCGATCCGCAAAGCCGCCGCGACTTCTGGGACAAGCTGTTCGAGCTCGCCAACGGCGGCACGACGATCCTGGTGTCGACGCACTACATGGATGAAGCGGAACGCTGTCACCGGCTGGCGATCCTCGATCGCGGGCAACTGGTCGCGGAAGGCACACCCCGGCAACTGACGCACGACATCGACGCACTGGTGCTTGAAATCGAAACCGCCGAACCGGTGCGCGCGCGCCACGAACTGACGGCGCGCGAAGGCGTGCGCAGCGTCGCGCAACTGGGCACGCGGCTGCACGCGCTGCTCGAGCCTGAATTCACGACCGCGGCAACGGATGTTTCCCACTGGCTGCAGCAAGCCGGCATCGACGCGAAGGTCGAGCAGGTCGATGCCAACCTGGAAGATGTTTTCGTCGCCGCGACACGCTTCAGGAACAATGTGCCAGCTCGCTCGCCACAGGCGGGCGGCGAACACGAACAGGCGGCGCGGCCATGAGACAGAGCCTGCGCCGGCTCATGGCCATTGCACGCAAGGAAGTGAAACAGTTGCGCCGCGACCGCCTGACGTTCGGCATGATCATCGGCATGCCGTTGCTGCAGATACTGCTGTTCGGTTACGCGATCGATACCGATGTACGCCAGCTCGCGGCGGCCGCCGCCGATCACGCAAATACCAGCGCATCCCGGGAACTGCTGCGCGCCGTTGACGCAAGCCAGGTGGCAACCGTGAAGAGGCATGCCACCGGACCGCATGAACTGAAGGCCATGCTCGATGCCGGCGACATCGATGTCGGCATTTTCATTCCGGCGGATTTCGAACGGCGCCTGCAGGACGGCAACCGCCCCGCCGCGCAACTGCTCGTCAACGGCAGCGATCCGACCATCGAGGGCATCGCACGCCAGCTGACGCGGCTGCCCGCGCCATTCTCTACAGGTACCGCAACCGCGCCGCTGCTGGAAGCGCGCACCTACTACAATCCCGAACACCGCTCGCAGATCCAGATCGTGCCGGGCCTGATCGGCGTGATACTGCATCTCACCATGGTGCTGTTCACGTCCATTGCGATCGTGCGGGAACGGGAACGCGGCAATCTCGAACTGCTGATCACCACGCCGGTGCGAACCGTGGAACTGATGCTGGGCAAGATATTGCCGTACATCGTCATCGGCCTGGTACAGGTCAGCATCATCCTCGCGGTCGGCGCATGGCTGTTCGCGATCCCCTTGCGCGGTTCGCTGCTGGAGCTCTATCTCGCCGCCGCGCTGTTCATCGTCGCGACCCTGGCGCTTGGACTGCTGCTGTCGACGCTGGCCCGCACCCAGTTCCAGGCCATGCAACTGACGGTCTTCACTTTCCTGCCCTCCATCCTGCTGTCGGGCTTCATGTTTCCGTTCCAGGGCATGCCGCCGTTCGCGCAGTGGCTCGGCGAAATCATCCCGTTGACCCATTTTGTGCGCCTCACCCGGGGCATCATCGTGCGCGGCGCGGGCCTGGAGAGCATGGGCAGCGATATTGCTGCGCTTGCGGCGTTCGGCGCGGTCATGCTGGTGTTCGCGCTGGCCCGTTTCCGCAAACGGCTGGACTGACGGCCTCCCTGTTCGACCCCGCGTTTGCATTCCCCCGCCAAAACCATTATGTAAAGCGGCTGGCTGCGGGTCCTGCAGGCTCTGATGCCTGTAAACTACGGCTCCAGCGAAGGACCCGCTGGACCAGCGACCCGTCGGCGAGCCGGCGAGCATGACCCATGTGTATCACCGGGCCTCGACGAACGGCTGCACTCCCTGATTTCCACGAAGCAGCCAGTTGAAGAACGCATTGCGCGAACGGAGCATTTCGGACATGGAAGACAGCGGCGACCAGGCCGACAAGACGGGCGAAGCACGCCCTGATGTTACCCAGGAACTGGGCCGCAAGATCCGGTTGCAGATGCTGCTGGAAGATCGCAAGCGCGCGAATGCGGTGCGTGCAAAAGTCAGTTCCGAATTGCTGGCCGTGCTGTTGTCCATGAAGGAAGCGATGCAGGACCTGCGGCACACCCGCCCGGACCTGCAGGAAGAACTGCGCGGGCGCGGGCTGATCTACGACAAACTGTATGCGCGGCCTTACGACCGCATCTGCGAAATGCGCACGGAAATGCTGCAGCGGTTCACGCGCGTATACAACGACCTCGAAACGCTGGCGCGCTCGGGAGAAGACAACGACGAGATCGCGCTGCGCGCATTGCAGCCCGTTGCCGACGACCTGCTGGAAGTGCTGCACCTGATGATCGACGGCATGGCAAGCGTGCGCGAGTACCGCACGAGCCTGGGCGCGGACCTGATGAAGCACGGCGACATCTACGAAAAGCTCTACAACACCGTGTTCAATCGCGTCAGTGTCGTGCGCGACAGTCTGCCGATACTCATGAACGCCGTGTTCGGCCGGCGTATTTTCCGCCGTTGAATCCCGCTACTTGCGTCGCGCCGTGGCGACGCGAGGCGTTTGTTCAAGCCGCCAGTCCTGACCAACCAGCGCCGGTATATCTTCCGGCGGCACGGCCTTGCTGAACAGATAACCCTGCATCGACGTGCATCCCAGCGCGACGAGAAAATCGGCCTGCTGCCGGGTTTCCACGCCTTCGGCAACGATGTGCAGTTTCAGCGAACGGCCCAGCGCGATCACCGCCTGCATGACGCGCGTATCACCGCCCTCTTCCACGATCGGCGCAACAAAGGCGCGATCGATTTTCAGCGCATCGATCGGCAGCCGGTTCAGGTAGGCCAGCGATGAATAGCCTGTACCGAAGTCGTCCACCGCCGTGCGCACGCCCTGCCGCTTCAATGCGGTCAGAGTGCGCGCCGCGAAATGCACATCGCGCATGAGCAGCGATTCCGTCAATTCCAGCACCAGTCTCTCGCCGCCGAGGTGGTGATCGCGCAGCGCCCGGCGCACGTCCGTACCCAGCACGCCGCTTTCCAGCTGATGCGCGGAAACGTTTACCGACACGTGCGGCACGAAAACATCCTGGCGATCCCACACCACCATCTGCCGGCAGGATTCCTGCAGCACCCATGCACCGATTTCGTCGATCAGCCCGGTTTCTTCGGCGAGGCGAATGAAATGATACGGCGCGAGCAGGCCGCGCTCCGGATGCTGCCAGCGCAACAACGCCTCGACTCCTGTGATGGCGCCCGGCAATACGTTCACGATCGGCTGGTAGAACACGCGGAATTCGTCGCGGCGCAGCGCATGCCGCAGCGACTCTTCCATCTGTTTGCGTTCGTTCAACTGCCGGCTGATTTCGTGCGTGAAGATGCGGTGCCGGCGCCCACCCTCCGCTTTCGCTTCGTAAACCGCCGCGTCGGCGTGCATGTACAACTGTTCGGACGTGCTCGCATCGTCCGGGAAGAGACTGATGCCCATGGTGGCGTCGATTATTTCTTCAGTATTCGACCCGAGCCGGTAAGGCTGACGCAGCACATTCAACAGCAGCTGCGCGACACGTTCGACGTCCTCGCGCGTGTCGAGACTGTCGAACAGCACCGCGAATTCGTCGCCGCTCACGCGGAACACGTACTCCTGCCGGTTCAGTGCGTCGCACAGCCGCTGTCCTGCTTCGCGCAGCAACAGATCGCCCATCGAGGGGCCGAGGCGGTCATTGATGCTCTTGAAGTTGTCGAGATCGATCACCATCAGCGTCAACCGCCGGCCATGCGCGGCCGCCTGGCGGAATTCGTGATTGAGCACCTGCAGGAACATCGCTCGATTCGGCAGTTCCGTCGTGCTGTCGAAATTCGCCAGCCGGTTCATGGCCCGCTCGGTTTCGAGACGTTCGGTAATGTCGCGCAGTACCGCGCGCAGGCCCTGGAAGCGCCCTGCGCCGTCGCGAATGACGCCCAGTGTCGCCTCGCAGGATGTCGCGGTACCGTCACGACAGCGTATCGAGCAGATACGCGTTATCGAATCGCTGTCGAACAGCTCATCGCGCAGTGCGACGAAACATGTATTCATCTCGTCCTGCGAAACCAGATCGCCCAGCAGGAATCCCGCCTCTACATCCGCCGTCGTGTAGCCGAGCCGTTCCTGTGCGAGGCGATTCAGGTAAGTGATGCGCCAGGCCTCGTCGCACTCCAGCACCATGTCGGGCAACAGCTGGTTGAGGTCGCGGAAACGCCGCTCCGTATAGCGCAACGACAACTGCTTGTACGCGAGCAGGCCTGCGAGCAAGGCGCCGGACAACGCCAGGGTCAGGATGATCATCGCCTGGTCGCGAAACTGTGCGGCGAAGTCGGCCGCGTGGTCGGCGCGCGGCGCGAGAAGCAGTTGCCAGGCGCGCTGATCGAAAATGACGCGGATACGGGCACGATCGGCGTATGCATCCGCAATTTGTCCCGCTGAAAACACCGTCGCCTCGCCGTCGGTCACTTCAATGGCATAGCGCTCCAGCAGGCCGTCGCCCAGCAGCGTGTCGAACAGCGTATCGAGGCGAAACACGCCGTTGATGACACCGCGCAACTCGCCCTCATCGCGCACCCCGAGATACGTCACGACACCGCGGCCGCCCTGCAGCAGCGTCAACGGCGGCGTGGCGGCGACAGCATCGCCAGCCAGCGCGCGCCGGAAGGCGTTGGCCGCCAACGGCACCTGGAGAACGTTCATCCCCAACGCTGCACGGTTGGGCTCGCGTGGCACGACGGCGAGAATCTCGCCGTCGGTACTCAACCAGTTCAGGGCCTGGAAGGCCGGCCAACGGGCAGTGATCGCGCTGGCTTCCGTGCGGAAGCGCGCTTCCGAAAAATCGCCCTGTTCAATCAGATTGTTGCTCAGGAGTTCCAGCAGCCTGAGATGGTGATCGATTTCCTGTTGCAGGCGTACCGAGGTTTCGACAGCCTGCACACGGGTCGCCGCATCGAGGTCCGCTGTGTTGCGGCGATACTGATTGTGTGAAAGCGGGAGGAGCAGTCCCGCCGCGAGCACGAACACCAGCAACCCCACGCGCAGCGCGCGATGGACGAGAACGGTTTTGACGTCGGTCTTCCTTCCCAGCAACACATGGTCCCCCAAGATATCGGCCCGTATATTGTTATTTGGAATATGTGGGAGCATTACTCCCACAAAGATTCCGTGTTGCCAAGAGTTTGGACAAAAAAACCTCAGTTTTTTGAAGAATCAACGTCTTATGCGGGGGAAAATTCGTTCAAGGTCGGACCATCTTCCGGCATAATGCGCCGACTCCGGCCCCTGCCGGCGCGACGAAACCCTCCGGCGCTCACAGGATACAAGGACAGCCCGCTTGCGATATCCCGATACCGCCACCCTCGATGCACTGGGCCGCGCTGGCGGCTGCCTGTTTCACGGCGGGTTGAAAGGGCTCGAAAAGGAGAGCCTCCGGGTCAATTCCGATGGCAGCCTGGCGCAGAGCGGGCATCCCGAACGGCTGGGTTCGACGCTGACTCACCCTTTCATCACCACGGACTACTCCGAAGCGCTGCTCGAATTCATCACGCCGCCCGAGCGGGACGCGGCCACGACTCTCGAACTGCTGCACGACGTGCAACGCTATACCTACGCGAACCTGGGTGAGGAACTGCTCTGGGCCACGAGCATGCCCTGCCGTCTCGGACGTGATGAAGACATTCCGATAGCGCGCTACGGCAGTTCCAACGTCGGCCGCATGAAACACATCTACCGGCATGGCCTGGGCCATCGTTACGGCCGTCGCATGCAGACCATTTCCGGCGTGCACTTCAATTATTCGCTGCCGGAGCATTTCTGGACGGGATGGCAGGATCTGTTCGGCGGCGGCAGTGCGGAAGCCGTGAAGAACTCCGGCTACTTCTGCCTGATCCGCAACTTCCAGCGGCTGGGCTGGCTGATTCCCTACCTTTTCGGTGCGTCGCCGGCGGTCTGCCGCAGTTTCATGGATGCGGCGGGTGGTGACCTTCCCGGCATGGAACTGTGCGACGCGCACACCGCTTACCTGCCGTGGGCGACCTCGCTGCGCATGAGCGACATCGGCTACCGCAACAAGTCGGCGCAAGCGGCATTGAACGTTTCGTACAACGATCTCGACAGCTACATCGACAGCCTCAGCCGTGCGATCAACACGCCGTGGCCGCCCTACGACGAGATCGGCGTGAAAGTCGGCGACGAGTACCGCCAGCTCAACAACCACATCCTGCAGATCGAGAACGAGTACTACAGCTTCATCCGTCCGAAGAACATTGCGCGCTCGGGCGAGAAGCCGACGGCTGCGCTGCAGCGTCGCGGCGTACGCTATATCGAGGTCCGCGCACTGGACGTGTCCGCGTTCGACCCCGCCGGCGTGAACCTCGAAGAGCTGTATTTCCTGGAAGTCTTTCTGGCCTTCTGCCTGTTGAGCCCAAGCCCGCCGATCGGCGCGACGGAACAGGAAGAGATCGATCACAACCAGTCGCTGGTCGTTACGCGCGGCCGCGAGCCGGGGCTGCGACTGCGGCACAACGGACAGGATGTGGAATTGCGCGTGTGGGCCGATGAAGTACTGGAGGCGATGCAGGGCGTTGCCGAAATACTCGATGCCTGCGAACCCGACAAGCGCTATACGTCCGCACTCGCCGCGCAGCGCGACGTCATCCGCAATCCCGAGCTGACGCCATCGGCGCGCGTGCTCGCCGAAATGCGCGATAACGAGGAATCGTTCTTCGCGTTCGCGATGCGCAAGTCCGAGGAACACCGCGCTGCATATCTCGCGATGCCACTTTCGGCGGAACGCGAGGCCTTCTTCCGTGACGCGGCCGAACGGTCATTGCAGGAACAGCGTGCCATCGAAGCCAGCGACACCTTGAGCTTCGAGCAGTACCTCGAACGCTATTTCAGCCAGACCTTGCCCGAACCGGCCTGAAGCAGGCCGTCCCCCGGTTGTACAGACGGCCTGCAGTCCGCACGTGCCACCGCTATTGCCTCCCGCAACGTCGAAGTGAACGCCAGCCAGCCGTCGACCGGATGCAACTGCGCGCGTGCGATCGTCTTCAATGGCTGGAACTGAAGATCAGCGACGATCACTTTTGTTTCCCGCTTGCGGCAGCCGTCGAGGAACTTCGTCAGCGCGGATAATCCGCCCGCGTCCAGCACCGGCACCGGCACCGCGTCCATGTAGAGAATGACGCCGCGTTTTTCCGAAGCCTGCGCCAGCAGCTCCGAGAACACGCGATCCGCCGCAGCAAAGAACAGCGGGCCCGTGATCTTGAACACCGACCAGTCCCCTGGCACTTCATCCAGTTCGCCCGAAAGGCCTTGCCTGCGGCTTGCCGAGATGTCGCTGACTTTCGTCATTTCCGACACATCGCGCATGAACAGCAGCGACGCGAGCACGATGCCCATGCTGATCGCGATCACCATGTCGAACAGCACGGTCAGCGACAGGCATGTCAGCAATACCAGTACGTCGCCTTTCGGCGCCTTGCGAATCAGCGCGAGTACCTTGTGCGCCTCGCTCATGTTCCACGCCACCATCAGCAGCAACGCGGCCATCGACGCCATCGGCAACCAGGAAAGCCATGGCGCGAGCAGCAACAGCCCTGCCATCACGAACAAGGCGTGAATCATTCCGGCAACGGGCGATTCCGCACCGGCGCGAAAACTCGCAGCGGAACGCGCCAGCGCGGCGGTTGCCGTAATGCCGCCGAAGAACGGTACGACGAGATTGCCGATGCCCTGTCCCAGCAATTCGGAATTCGAGTGATGGCGTTTGCCGCTCATGCCATCCAGCACGACCGCGCACAGCAGCGACTCGATCGCACCCAGCATGGCAATGGAAAACGCCGCGGGCAGCAGCGCCCTGAAAGTGGCGAGCGACCATTCCAGCGGCATGCCGTCGGGGCCCGGCTGGAGCCATGGCCAGACGAACTGCGGCAGCACGGACGGAATGCCATGACCCGTACTGCCATCCGGCAGCAGGTAAGTGAAACGCGAGCCGATGGTGTCGACCGGATGCCCGTAGTTCGCGAGCAGGAATGCCAGACCGACGCCGGCGAGTATCGCGGGCAGATGTCCCGGAATGATGAAACGCCGGCGCGGCCAGGACGCGAGCACCGCCAGCGTGACCACGCCGACGAGCACCGTACCCCAATCGACCTGCAACACGTTGTTGCCCAGCAGGCCGATCTTCTCGACATACGATTCGGGAAGTTCGGGCAGCGGCAGGCCGAGGAAATCCTTCACCTGCAGTGTCGCGATGACGACCGCAATGCCGAACGTGAAGCCCAGTGTCACGGACTCGGGGATGTACTCGATCAGCCGGCCGAAACGCGCGATCGCGAGACCGACAAGAATCAGTCCCGCCATGAATGTCGCAACCAGCAGGCCGCCCAGCCCGAACTGCAACGCGACCGGATGCAGGATGACGACGAACGCGGCCGTCGGTCCGGAAACGCTGAATCGCGAACCGCCGGTCAGCGCAATGATGAAACCCGCGATTATCGCCGTGTACAGGCCGTGTTGCGGCGGCACGCCGCTGGCGATGGCCAGCGCCATGGCAAGCGGTATGGCGATGATGCCGACGGTAACGCCGGCGATGAGGTCATGCAGGAAGCGCTGGCGCGTGTACGGTTCCTTCAGGACGCTTTCGCGGAAGGCGCTGGCAAAGCGCAGCGAGAAAAGGTGCGCGCGGTGCGGCATGGACGTTTTGATTCAACTCCCGAAGGTTACGAAAACCCGCGCGATCACTATGCCGGCGGATTCTACCGCATGTGTTGTTGTCCGCTATTGATCTGTGTCGGTTCGAAAAAAAGATTCTTCGCGGATCAGCGGGATGGAGAAGCCGAGACTTCCGCCGGCCGTCCCTGCCTTCCCCTGTGGCCCGTTGCAAAGGCAAGACAACAAGAGCAATGGACAGGATCAACAGGATGAAGAAAGATTTTCAGGATGAGAGCGTGGAACGGGCAAAGAACCGTATGGCGGCTCCGCATCACGTGATGTCGAAAATCCTGTTGATCCCGAAAAATCCTGTAGATCCTGTCCATTTGATCGGCTGCAGGCTGCCGGTGCTGCGAAAACCCTTTCTTGCCGCCCGCAATGCAGCGCGGTCATCCAGGTCATGTCGATCCGGTTATCCCGCCAATCCGTGACGAACAAAAAAAAGCCCGGCAAGCCGGGCCGTTTTTCGACGGTATCACTCACTGCGCGGCTCACGGCGCGACTTTCACCGTCTCCCGTTGTCCGGCGAAGCGTTTCGCGAAGAAGTCGCCTTCCTTCCAGCGCACCGGCATGTCGCGGTTGGCCACTTCGAGACCGACGAGGAAATTGGCGGCGGCAAAACGTTTCGCGGAATCGCGATCGAAGGCCAGCGACAGATCGTCGCCCACCTCGTGGTAATGCTCGTCTTCGAAGCCGCGCATCAGCGCTTCGCCGTCGATGGTTTCGTCCGACGAAGTGAAACCGGGTACCAGGAAAACCGCGGGAATGCCCGCCTTCACGAAACTGTACTGATCGCTGCGCACGAAGATGACTTCCTCCGGCCAGGGATCGGCGCTGAGCGCGAGATTCTGCGTCGCGGATTGCGTACGCACGATGTCGCCCAGTTCGGAATGCTCCGCACCATAAGCGATTACGTCGGCCAGCGGAAAGGTCAGCACCGGCATGTCGACATTCACGTTCGCCGACACCTTGTCGACAGGAACGGTCGGGTGCGCCGCCCAGTATTCCGATCCGAGCAGGCCCTTTTCTTCTGCGGTGACCGCGAGAAACAGTATCGAGCGCTTCGGCGCCTCTGGCAGCGTCGTGTACAGGCGCGCGACCTCGAGCATGATCGCAATGCCGGCGGCGTTGTCGTACGCACCGTTATAGATGTGATCCTCGCCATCCTTCGCATCGGCCTTCGTGCCGACATGATCGAGATGGCCGCTGAAGAGCACGTATTCGCCGGACAACTCCGGATCGCTGCCCGGCAGGACGCAGGCGACATTGCGCGATGACACTTCTTCCCATTCCGAGATACGCGTTGCATCGAGTGTCGCCGGGAAATCGAAGGCGACCGATACGCCCGCATCGAGTTTTTCGACGATCACTTCCAAGGGCATGGGCGCCGCTTCAAAAAGTTTCGCCTGCTGCCCGTAGCTCAGCACGCCGTAGAGTTTCAATTCCGGGTAGGCATTCGGAACGCTGCCATCGGGCGCAATCCACTCGAATCCACTGCGGCTGAAATAACCGCTGAGACGCTCCCAGCTGTATTTTTCCTGGTATTCGGGCGTCGCTACGAGGAGCACGCCGCGCGCACCACGGCGCACGGCTTCCTGCATCTTGTAGCTGGTCGATGAGTAATACGCGCGTTCGTCGCTGGGAAAGCGCTCCGGCGCACCGCGACGCACCAGCATGACGATCTTGCCGTCGACGTCGATGTCCGCGTAATCGTCGTAGCCGAACTCCGGCGCGCTGATGCCCCAGCCGGCAAAGACCATCGATCCGCTGGCGGCTTCTTCCTGCGCGTTGTAGCTGCCGGCCATCGCGAGGTCTTCCGGCACGGAGAGCTCGCGCGTTTCGCCATTGAGTGTCAGGCGCGCGCTGCCGCTGCCGAATGCGCTGGTGCGAAACGGTACCTCCTGGAAATAGCTGCCGTTGTCGCCGGCGGGTTGCAATCCCATCAACTTGCACTGCGTGGCAAAGTAGTTCGCCGCAATGTCGTAGCCGCGCTCGCCGGTGTTGCGGCCTTCGAGCAGATCATCGGCGAGAAACTCCATGTGCGCACGGATGCGGTCCACGCTGATGGCCGCGGCAACATCGGCAGGTGCCGGCGATTCCGGACCGGGCTGACAGGCCGCCATCACGGACAGCAAAGGAATCAGGACCATTCTGCGCATCGGTGTTCTCCTTGGCGCGGCGTCTCTTGCCGCTGTTGCTGCGAGCCTTCCTGCCCGGATTCTCGATTCACGGTTCAAAGGCCGTTCGTAATTCGCGTAGCGTTACCGCGTCCGGGTTGGAGCCTGTCAGCAGGTATAAAGTTTCAAGGCCGGTCGCACGCAGGCGCGGCGCGAATACGCTCGCGAACACCGCCGGCGTCGCGTCGCCATGCACGCAGCCGAGCAGCGGCAATCCGAGCCGCCGGATCGGGCCTGCGTCTATCAGCAGGCAGAGCCGGTCCGCTATCGCACGTAAATGTTCGAGTTCCACGTGCGGGCCGCGATCGATATCCAGCAGCACCGCCTTCAGGCGCAGCGGCCGCCCGCCACCGTGCAGCAGGCTGCCCAGTGACGCCGGTGTTTCGCAGTCCACGTCGTGGATGAGCCGCGGGTAGGAATCCGGTACGGGATCGGGAAACGCACCGTCCAGGCCAAGGATGCGAAAGCGATCCTGCTCCTCGACGATGGCATCCACGGGCAGGTCGTACAGCGATGACCAAGGCGCAGTTACCAGCCGCAGGCGCGGACCGCCATCAGGCCCGTGATTCCTCGCCATCGCTCACTTCCGCCGCTTCGGGTTCGATACGGGTGATGTCCGGGCCCAGCAGAACCGCTATCCAGCGTGTTTCCGCCTGCGTATCCAGCGCGATCTTCGCGGTAATGGTCAGCGGCACGGAAAGCAGCATCCCGACCGGACCCAGCGCCCAGCCCCAGAAAATCAGCGACAGGAACACGACCAGCGTCGACAACCCGAGTCCGCGCCCCATGAAGCGCGGTTCGATCACGTTACCCATGACCACGTTCACCATCACGTACAGCACCATGGTCAGCAATGCCTGCAACGGGCCGAGTTGTATCAATGCCAGCAGCACGACCGGCACACCGGCGATGAACGAACCGATGTTCGGCACGAAGTTGAGCACGAACGCGACGACACCCCACAACAGCGGATAGTCGACACCGATGATGAGCAACCCTGCGTAGACGAGCGCGCCGGTGGCCAGGCTGATCCAGCTCTTGATGCCGATGTAGCGGCGCACGTTCTCGGTGAACTTGCCGAGATTGCCGATGGTGATGTCGCAATGACCGGAAACGTAACGCAGCTTGTCGTGGAAACCGGCTGCTTCGAGCAGCATGAAAATGACGGTAAGAAGAATCAGGAAACCGTTCGTCAATGCGCTTCCCAGGCCGTTGAGTATTCCGCCGACCAGCGACATCGCGGCGCCCGGATTGAACACTTCGGAGAGCCGCAAGGTATCGGCATCGAGACCGAAACCCGACAGCCACGTCAGCAGCCCGGCGAAGCGGGTACTCAGACGTTCCTGGTAGAGAGGGAGGTTCTGCGAAAAATCGGTGATCGCGTTGCCGACCAGGCCCGCCAGCAGCACGCCAACCAGCAGGAAAGCGGTAACGACCAGCGTCAATGCGAGCCACACGGGCAGGCCCTTGCGCTGCAGCCACAGCATCGGCGATGCGCCGATCACGGCGATGAACAACGCCAGCAGGAACGGTACGAGCAATTCCTGGCTCGCCTTCATGCCCGCGACGACAATCACGAATGCCGCCAGCGTCAGCAGCAGCTTCACCGTCTTGCCCTGTTCGTTCATCGGCCCGCCCGTTGTTGTACTGAATGTTGTTGTGTTGAATGCCGGCTGCCCACCGCAGTCGTACGCTTGCCGCGGTATTACCCGCATCGCCACGAAACCCGCAACGCTCGCTCAGGCACCGAAGATCTTCTCGTACAGCGTCAGCACGATCTCGAAAACGATCAGGATCACGATGTACCACTCCACGCGCAGCGTGCGCCGGTTGTAGAGCAATTCAAGATGCGTATGTGCCGTATCCGAAACGACCTCGAGCTTGCGGGTCAGCGCCTTGTCGCGATCGCGTAATTCGTATTCCACCGCGAGGCGTTCGTACAAGCGGTCGAATTCCGGATGATCCCAGGTGCTTTCCGGTTTCTCCGCGACCTCCACGCGGCCGACCATCTTGGTCTGCGCAAGCAGCACGTCACCGATTTCACGCAACAATTCCCGGTCGCCCACGCGATATGAACCGGCGCGAAAATTATCCGCAAGCGACTCGATGCGATCGAAAACCTGGCCCAACGCCAGTTCGTAATAACCGAGCACCGCGCTCTTCGCCAGCGCGCCGGCGACCACCTGCAGGCGTTCGGGACTGGCGTCGCGCAGTACCAGCCTGCCCTCCTTGTCGAGCTGATCGGCTTCGCCCAGTGTCACTTCCAGCGCTTCGCAGGAAGGCAAGGTCACCGGATTCGCGATTAGCGGGCGCATGCGTTCGATGAGTTCCTGGCGCTCGCTTTCGTTCATGCCGATGAACACCACGACACCGAAACGGAACACCACGGCATAACCGCGGTTCCCGGCGCGCAGCATCAAGGGCGCAAGCAGTACCGAGTCGCGCTTTTCCATTTCGCGGGTATCGATGCGGGAACCGACGTAGCAGGCTTCGATGCGGAGGGTGGACACAAAAATTCCTGTGATAAAGGAGGTTGGGGACATCTTAGTGGGAGAGGACGGGGAGTGCCAGACGTGATGGAGGGCGTGGCCGGGAAGATGGGGAGCACCTGCGGTGCTGAACGCAGTTTGAAACGCCGTCGCGATAAGTCCGAAATATCAAAGCGGTTCCGGGTGCCCCTCCGAAGGGGATTTCGTCAGCGCGTAGCCCGGATGGAGCGAAGCGGGAATCCGGGATGGCGATCGGACACGAGGTAAAGGTCGTGCCTTTGGCACTCAACGCAGATCGAAGGCCGTCGCAAAAAATCAAAGAGGTTCCGGGTGCCCCTCGCTCCGCTACGGCGCCGACCCGGGTCCATTTTGTTTCGGCAAAAATGGACGAAAATCATTTGCCCGGTCGGCAATTATCTACTCAAAGGAGACCTGCGGCACTCGGCGAACGCGGGTGAAAACGGGAGTAGCTCAATCTGACCCTAAATGCTCGTGCTCGAATGCTCGCGTGCAATGGATCGAAGAATTACATTCTCCGCAACGGTTACCGGAAACCCAACATCAGCCTCAAGGCCAAGGACGAAATTTGTACTGTAAGTTGTTAAAGAACGGTGTTGGGGTTCGTTGTCACTCACCCAAAAACTACGCTTGCCAATAACGTTGCCGATCAGTGAGAGGCACGCGCAAATAGTCCTTCATTGCCCAACAATATGAACCTATCGTTGGGATCGTATGAGACAGAATAAGAAAGGATTCCCTTTTGCGTGGAGTAAACAAAGCACACGGAATGTTCGTTCCTTCGACAGTCGATAGTCGATTGATCTAGATTTGAAGCTATAAGAGTGCATTCAACGCCCGAATGGCTCCAGCTGTCTCGATCTGGCGGATGGCGCGGAACGACAGCGATTATTCCTCCTTTTAAACAGTAAAACTCATCATTTGAACAAAAACTGATGCCACCGCCGAATTCACCGTACTTAAAATCACGCTTTTCGAGGTACTCAATGTCCTCATGACTCACACGGAGTTCTTCAATATTGAATACGGTGACTAAATTCGTACCTTCTTGAAGATAGATAATTTCGTTCTCCTGGGCTGGACTGGACTTGAGAGCGCAACCAAGCTGAACTTGAACGAAAGCAATGGCGAGTATTAGAAAGCTAAGTAGTCTCATATAAATCACCGGTATAAGAGCTCTTCTGCGGCTCGATTGTAAGGGTCCTGATGGTCTGTATTGAATTTCTTCGGGCTGTCTTTCCACTGCCCGCGCATTACCTCCTCACCAGGGTTTAGATGAATCGATTCATGAACAAGCGAGCGCTTCATTCGGCTATCCCCCTCCCTGAAAACACTGCGGCCTAGGCGTATTTCGGGTCCACCGCTATCAGAAATCGGATTTAGAGTTCCGCCTTCAGTGCTAGCTCGGTTTCCTTTCGAAGGATCTTCTGCAATAACTTTAGCGGACATCAACGCCTTTGCCTGATCGCCAGCAGTTGCTTCGAATGATTCTCCGTTGACGGTAACAGTTGTTGCCTTATCTGGGTCTTTCAGCAAGGCTTTAACAGCGTTCGTGTAGTTCTGTTCGAATTTCTGAACTTCCCCGCGACTAAGGCTTCCGCGATCATCGAGTTTGCAACTCGGAGTACCTCCATCATTCATCGTGCAAGAGGTACCCTTTGGGTCTCTCCGATTCATCGGATCGTTCCCGACATACGCATACATATTCATCCCATCCTGATATCCGATCGGATCCACCTGCAAAAATCGACCAAGCGACGGGTTGTACACACGCGCCTTGTAGTAATAAAGACTTGTGCCTGGAATGAGTATCTGGCCGGTGTAGCGAAACGCTGCCGGGCTGCTGTTACCCGGCAGACCGTACGGATCGTAGGTATGCGTGACGGTCACGCCGCCGCTGGAGGTGGTCTGCGCGACGATGGAGCCGCGCTCGTCGGCGTGCAGCCAACGCTTGTTACCGGTACCGACGCCGATGTAGGCCGCTAGCGGATCATCGACGCCTACCCCGTGAATGTAGCGAACCTTGA